>OGUP01001624.1_pt1 | contig 12248 bp, 8 predicted proteins | sample 1553661 | NCBI WGS metagenome assembly OGUP01 (sample SAMEA2580026, study PRJEB22360) | human gut metagenome | biome: human gut; feature: human-associated habitat; material: faeces | place: Denmark | collected 2008/2010
ATTCGGAGATGTGACAACAGGTGCATCAAACGATATTGAGCAGGCAACGAAGCTTGCACGCGCGATTATCACAAGATATGGCATGAGTGAGTTCGGTATGGTAGCAATGGAAAGCTTAAATAATGTTTACTTAGGTGGAGACACCAGTATGAGCTGTTCACAGGAGACAGCTGCAAAGATTGATGATCTTGTAGTGGCACTTGTGCAGAAGCAGTATGAAAAGGCAAAGAATCTTTTAAATAGTCATATGGATAAGCTTCATGAGATTTCAAAGTTCCTTTATGAGCACGAGACAATTACGGGTGAGGAATTTATGGAAATCTTAAATCGTCCACAGATTGTGGAGCAGGATTAAGCACAGATTTTGTCACAAAATAAATGAATTTGACGATGATTGCAAAAGAGATTAAATTTACCGTCATATTTTTGATCAAAAAAATACAAAAAGTTAATAAAATGCTAATTTTATTCATTGTAATTATTAAGAAAATGCGGTAATATAATCTCGTTGCCTTAGAAAAAAAGTATTGCCCACATGGCAGGATTTATTCTGGGAGCAAAAAAACAGCTGTAAAAACAGAAGATACTGTTGTCTAAATTAAGGTACAGAAAGGGATATCGTGATGTTAGAATTAACAAACACAGAACAAGTGATCATGAAATGTATCTGGGAAATTGGTGACAATGTAGCTGTAGCAGACTTGTTAGAGCGTCTGAAGACAGAGTATGGTAAAGAGTATGCTAGAACAACAATTAGCGTATTTATGTCCTACCTGCGTGACAAAGGCTATGTAACATATGAAAAGAGAAGTCATGCATATGTTTATAAACCATTAATCTCAGAACAAGATTATCAGAAAGAGTTGATGAAGCGCTATCAGAAGACTAGCTTTAGTGGTTCTGCGGTAGAGTTCATCCGTGCTTATCTTGACAGTCAGGAATTGACAGCCGAAGATCTTAAGGCTATTCGTGAACTGGTTGAGAAGAAGCAGCAGGAAGTAAAGTAAAATACAAAATGAGTAATAAGCAATAAGAAAGGGAATCACCGCAAGGTGGTTCCTTTTTATGTGGCGGGATTGTCAAAAGTGTGGTAAACTGGTATGGTAGAAAAAAACCAGATACACTCGTGATATAGATCTGGATAAAAAATAGACAAAGCAGTACAGGCAAGGGAGGACATGCAATATGGCGAATCGTATCAATAAGATTATTTCGACAAAGGCAAATACATTGTATGCGATGAAAAACCTGATCAAAAAGGCAAGCATTGAGGAAATGTATATCCTTAGAGTTGAAGACTTCTGGCGCAATAAAAATCAAGTCTGCACAGAGATTATGGAAAAATTTGGTGGCTGCAGAATCGTTGTGCGAAGCTCCTCTACGCAGGAAGACTGTATGAAGTCCTCTAATGCAGGACATTATAAAAGTATTCTTGATGTAGATTCAGCGAGTCGTGCGCAGATCGTAGAATCAATCGAGGCTGTAATTCAGTCATATGAAAAAGATATAAAGGGTATTTCAAATGAGCAGGTACTGATCCAGCGCCAGGCAATGGACGTGTGTGTCAGCGGTGTTGTCTTTTCACGTGACTTAAAAGGAAAGAGACCATATTATCTTGTTAATTACGATGACTTGGGGTCAACAGACAGTGTAACAAGCGGTCGTGGCGGCAAAACGCTTTGGATTGCGAGAAATGTTTCACTTTATCAGCTTGAGGAGCGCTGGCGCAATTTGATTACAGCAGTAACAGAAGTAGAGAGCATCATAGAGGATATTCCGCTTGATATTGAATTTGCCATAGACAGCCATAATCAGGTGATTCTATTTCAGGTTCGTCCGCTTGCAGCAGGCTATCGTGAAGGACGTTATATTGATGATTATTCTTTCTTTGCAAGAAAGGGTCAGATTCGCCGGGAGTATGAGGAGCACCTTGATGCAATTACAGGAAAGCCGATGAAGCTTTCTGATATGGCTTTTTGGAATCCATCTGAGATCATTGGAAGCAATCCAAGGGCGTTAGATTATTCACTGTACCGCGAGATCATAACGCATCATGCATGGAATGAAGGAATCCGTACATTAGGCTATCGTGCATTTAATGAGGATCTTATGTATCAGGTTGGAAATAAGCCATATATTAACTTGACATATTCCTATTATTCACTGATTCCAGCAAGTATTCCGGAACCGCTCGCACTTCGTCTTATTCAGTATTATCAGACAAGGCTTGAGGAAGACCTTTCTGCACACGATAAAATTGAGTTTGAGATCATTTTCAGCAGCTATGATTTTATGACGGAGGAAAATTCAAAGAGATTGCTTCGTTATGGTTTTACCGAGGAAGAACGTAAACTTCTTGTGCGCGAAGTAAAAAAGCTTACGATTGATGCTGTAATGAATCAGGAAAAGATTTTAAAAGAAGATCTTGAAGCACTAAAGCGTCTTGAAAATTGCCGTGAGGAAATTGAAAAGTTGTTGTACCAAGATGTGTCAATTGACAGAATCATCGACAGTATTTTGACTTTGTTAAAAGAAATTCGCACAAATGGTACTCCGCAATTTGCCCGCCAGGCAAGACTTGCCTTTATCGCAAGAGCATTTCTTCGCACGCTTGTAGATGCTGGCTACTATACAAGTGAAAATGTGGATACTTTCATGCAGGGAATTTCTACAGTATCATCAGAATTTAACGATGATTTTGAACGCTTTTCTGAGGGTCTTATAAGCCGCGAGGAGTTTAACTTTAAGTATGGACATCTTCGAAGCGGCACATATGATATTCGTTCAGACCGCTACGATGCGATGAATTTTCGCCCTGCGCCATCGCGTATTAAAAAAGATAAGGTAAAGATTCAAAAAGATCTTGATATCAGTATTTTGACGCAGGCTCTGGAAGATACACAGCTTGATGTGCCTGCAGAGCGTATGGCAAAATTTTGGATCAGCGCAATTGAACAGCGAGAGTATTTTAAATTTGAATTTACAAAATCGCTTAGTATGGTATTAGAACTGATTCGTAAGCTTGGCTCAATTTTGGAGATTCGTACTATGGATTTGTCTTGGCTGTGTGTAGATGACTTTAAGCTATATGAGTCAGGCTGTGATCCAGAAAATTTAAAAAAGCTTTGGATGAAGCTAATCACAAAGCGGCGCCGTTTAAATCATGACAGCCGATTAATTCTTCTTCCAGAAGTTATTTTGTCAGGTGCGAGCGTAGATGTGATTCCTGTGTATGAGGCACGCCCTAATTTCATAACGGCAAAGACAGTCGAGGGCGAGGTAGTGTTGCTTGATGAGGAGCCGGATGCTGATATCACTGGAAAAATTGTTGTAGTGCCAAAGGCTGACCCAGGCTACGAATGGATTTTTACAAAAAATATCAAAGGATTTATCACAAAGTATGGTGGTGCAGCTTCTCATATGGCAATTCGATGCGCAGAATTTAATATTCCGGCAGCAATCGGCTGCGGCGAGAAAATTTACGATACAGTATCACAGCTTGACTATTTGGAGATGGACTGCAGAAATGGTCTGATCAAGGAAGGCATTCAATATACAAATCTCCATGCACTTATCACGCAGAGAGAGGGTGTCAACGATTACGGAGATCCAACTGATATACTAGAGGCTGGATATGTTGAATTTTATGAGTCTATTGGTTTTATTCCGCGTCCTGTTGCAAACCATACTAAAAACTTCGAGCGTCTGTTTGATGAAAAAATAGATCTTTTGATTGTAGTTGGCGGCGGTGCACTTGGACCGCAGTGGTATGACCGTAAACATGAGGAAACGGTACAGCCATATCGCGATAAGATGGAAGAAAAGCTTATTCACTATTGTGTTAATCATGGAATACCGATTATAGGTACATGCCGAGGCATGCAGTATGTGAATGTTCTATTCGGTGGAAAACTGGCATATCATCCTGATCTGCCGTGTCCTAGAGAGCGCGGTGAGGATCATAAGGTACGTTTGCTAAAAGAAAATCGAAGCATTTACGTTAACAATTATCATAAGGATGTCATTTTCGAGGATGCACTTGCAGACTGCTTTGAGCCGCTTGCAATAGATGAAGATAATCACACCATCGAGGCATATCAGTCTGAACAGATGAAGATTTTAGGTGTTCAGTGGCATCCAGAGCGAAAATTTGGCCATGCGGATGGAATTGATGAGACGCGCCGTCTGGTAAGAGATTTTATCTCGAAATTTATTCATTAAGCTAGAGGATATATACCATTTATTAACTAAGAAAAGAGGAAATAAGAGAATATGTACGATATGATTATAGTAGGGGCTGGAACAGCGGGTTTGACAGCAGGAATTTATGCGCTCAGATCTGGCGTTAAGCCGCTTATTCTGGAGTGTGAGGCTATGGGCGGACAGATTACATTGTCTCCATGTGTGGAAAATTATCCAGGTATTGCAAAGATCAGCGGAATGGAGTTTGCAGATGGACTGATGGCACAGTTGACAAATCTTGGCGGTGAGGTTACTTATGGCAAGGTAATTTCGACACGAAAAATAGATAATGGCTTTGAAGTTTGCACTGAGGATGGTGAGACATATGAGGGCAAAAATCTTATTATTGCGTCAGGTGCGGCACATCGTCATCTAGGAATCGAGCGAGAGCAGGAGCTGATTGGAAGAGGAGTTTCTTACTGTGCTGTATGTGACGGACCGTTTTTTAAGGAGAAAACAGCGGCTGTTGTAGGAGGAGGAAGCGCAGCTCTTCAGGATGCGCTGTATCTGGCAGGCATTTGCAGTAAGGTGTATTTGATTCACAGAAGAGATACATTCCGCGCTGAGAAGAGTCTTATTGATCAGGTAATGGCTGAAGAGAATATTGAGTGTGTGATGGAAAGTCGTGTGACTGCACTTATTGGTGAAAAGAAGCTGACAGAACTTGAAGTTACAAATCTTTCAGGTGAAAAGAAGACACTTGTGGCAGATGGCTTATTTGTTGCAATAGGAATGGAGCCTCACAATGAAGTATTTAGAGATCTCGTAGATCTTGACGAGGCTGGATATGTAATTGCCGGTGAAAATTGTAAAACAAGGACACCTGGAGTTTACGCTGCAGGAGACTGCCGTACTAAGACGGTGCGTCAGCTGACAACAGCAGCAGCCGACGGAACAGTATGCGGACTTGTTTGTAAAGCAGTATAAAAATAAAACCTTCAAATACATTCGATAAAAAATGTATTTGAAGGTTTTTTGTTTGTATTATGCTTCCTCAGAGATATTATTCTCGGCAGCTTTTTGTGCCTGCGCAGCACGATGCTTTTCAAGAATACGGTTGATTCTGTCAGTCGGATTTAATAGACCATGAATTGATACATTGTGATTTAAGTTATCAATCAAAAGTGCAATATACTTGCTCAGATCAACATTTACATAGTACGGACGAGATAGCAGCTCTGGTCTCTGGTAAACAAGGTTAGTGGTCAGGATATGATCAATGATACCCTGATCATAAGCAGCATCAAACTTTGCCAGGCCATTTGTAAACAGACCAAAAGTAGCAGCAGCGTAAACCTTGCGTGCCTTACGGCGTTTTAATTCGCGTGCAACATCAAGAATGCTGTCACCAGAAGAAATCATGTCGTCGATAATGATGACATCCTTTCCTTCTACGTTGGTACCTAAAAACTCGTGAGCAACGATAGGGTTCTTTCCATCTACAATGCGGGTGTAATCGCGGCGCTTGTAGAACATACCCATATCAACACCAAGATAGTTAGTCAGCTGGATTGCACGGCCCATGCCGCCCTCATCTGGGCTGATGACCATAAGATGCTCATTGTCAACCTGCAGATCTGGCTCTGCACGAAGCAGTGCTTTGATAAATTGGTATACACACGGAACGCTCTCAAATCCATCACGTGGAATTGCGTTCTGAACACGTGCATCATGAGCATCAAAAGTAATGATGTTGGATACACCCATTTTTGTAAGTTCCTGAAGAGCCATAGCGCAGTCAAGAGACTCGCGGGAAGTACGCTTGTGCTGGCGGCTTTCATACAGGAATGGCATGATTACATTGATACGGCGTGCCTTGCCTTCAACAGCAGCAATGATACGCTTTAAATCCTGGTAATGATCGTCTGGAGACATGTGATTCACATATCCGCACAGAGAATACGTTTGGCTATAGTTACAAACATCCACCATAAGATACAGATCGCAGCCGCGGACTGATTCCTCGATAACGCCCTTTGCTTCACCGGAACCGAAGCGAGGATTCTTTGCTTTGACAATATAGCTGTCCTTGCTGTATTCAGAGAAGTGAAGCGCAGTAGATTGTGCATGACTTCTCTCAGCGCGCCACTCAGTCAGGTATTGATTAACCTTCTGTCCAAGGGTTGCGCAGCTTTCAAGTGGGATAAGACCCAGTGTGCCCACTGGTATCGTGTTCAGATTCTTTTCGTTTGGCATGATGACCTCCATGATTATAATATGCAGCTTACCTGCGTCCAAAAGTACGAACCTTAACTAATCATAACATGAAGATGTCGAAGATTCAAGCCTTACGTCGAAATGGATAAAAAAGAAATTTACGTAAAAAGAAAGAAAAATTTGTGCAACATGACCCCAGAGAATCAAAGTAATAAGCGAATTAGCAGTGGTCATGTTATTTTTTAGAAAAAAAGATATGTCTACGAATTTCTTAAATCTTCTCCAAAAACAGGGATAGGCGTATATTGCCCCATAAGTCGTGAGGAGATTCGCTCAGTGTAGGTACTTTGAAGCTCTTCTGGGCTTAGATTTGTTGAGATAATAGTTGTTTTTCTTGACAGATCACGCGAATTGATCACATGAAACAGCTGACTGATTACAAAAGGAGTCAGATTTTCAGTTCCAAGATCATCAATAATCAACAGGCTGCATGTGAGTGCATATGAATCATTTTCTGATGAATCATCGTTGTTAGAATGAAAACGCTGCATAGCTGATTCAAAAAATTCAGGAGCAGTCATATATAAGACAGAAAAGCCTTTGTCAAGAACAACCTTTGCAATACAGTTACAAAGAAAGGTCTTGCCAACGCCTGGATTTCCAAAGATTAAAAGACTAGGGTTTCCATCCTTGAACTGATAAGCATATTTTTCATAAATAAGTTTGAGACGCTGCATATGGGCGCGATTACTCATTCCGCCAAGAAGTGGATTTGGTGCATCTGAATAGCGGTTTATATCAAATGTGTTAAAATTTTCACGTTCCAAACGGTCTCTAATGCCAGATTGTTCATAGAGTAAGCTTATGCCAGCCTGCTCAAAGCAGTGGCATTTGCGGTTTCCGTCAAGATATCCAGTATCTTTACAGTCCGGGCAGCTATACTTTGGCTGAAGATCATCAAGTGTATAGTGAAGAGAAGAAAGAAGCGCACCGCGCTCGCGTCTAAGTGCATCAATCTGCATCTGCGCATTTAGAGCCTGCGCTTTATTGCCAGTGATTTTAGCCTTTGCAAGAGCAGCGCTAGATGTCGGAAGAAGCTTTGAAATCTCAAGAAGTCGTGGGCACTGCGCATAGATATGGCGCAGACGTTCTTCCATCTCATGCTGGTGTTGGAAACGGATGCGGCTGTAGCGGCGCATCAGTTCATTATATTGTGAATTGGTCAGAGCCATAAAAAGTCAATCCTTTCTGTGATAATCATTCATTTGAATCTTGACTATACTGCTTTAAAATCTTTTCCATGTAATTATTATTTTTGCGCTCAGTAAAATTACGAAACTGCTGTGTACCCTTTGCGACAGAAGAAGCACGGTTTGAACTGGTGCGCTTTGCAGCATCACTTTTTACCTTTTGATCGCGCTGATTTTCAGCAGCCTGTGCATCAGCAAGTGAATGCACATTTTTTTCCTTCCAGCGCTTTAAGATGCTTTCTGTAAAATTAACATTTGGGCGCTGACATTTTTTCATCGTGATATTGCAGGCATAAACATAGACATCTGTAGGAAAACTGTAATCCTTGATCCATTTATTGATATATTCAAGCTGAGCCGGAGCAGGAGTCTGATTGTATAAGCCATATGCCTTCATGATAGCATAGACAGTATCATTATGAAGCAGGTTGTACTGACGAATAGCATCAAGTGTATGAAGACCCTTTTGATGCCAGGACTGGGCAACAGAATCAATAAATTTCATATTAAGCTTGCCCTTGCAGTGATTAGCGCAGTAATCAACAAGATAATCAATGACATCTGGTGAGCGGTTAAACTGAAGATACCAATAGCCAAATGATTCTGTGTCTGCATAATTAAGCGGATGCGAAAAATACTGCTGCCATGCCGACATATACATGTTAAACTCTGGATCGTTCTCAAGAAGAATCAGCTCCTCTTGGGAAAGATGAAGTGACTGTATAGAAGGGGTCGCATTTGCAGCAGAATGTGTAGTAGTTTGTGTGGAAGCCATTGAGCCAGAAGCATTTGCAATGGTTGTATTTGCAGGAGAAACTAAAGCAGGAGTGGGCGTAGGAATTACAGATTGTACGCTTGGAGCAGGTGCAGCAGTTTGTGTAGGTGCAGTCTGTGCAGAAGCCTCTGTCTCTGCCTGAATAGATGGATCTGTAAATGCAACTCCTGACAATTCGTGACCCGATGTAAAGCTAAGGCGCATCAAACCAACAGATTCCCAATAGCTAAGAGAACGAAGTACCTCGCGCTCTGAAATATCAAGCCTGTCACTAATTGAAGCACTGCTTAAACCAGTGGCTGATGTCGAGACAGCGCGAAGCAAATATAGGTAAACCTTTACATCCGTACCGGAGGCGGCAGGAAGAAAACGGTCTATAAAATAGCCGGGAACAACAAGGGTATCTATGCTGAGCCGGTTCTCCAGTAAAAGAAAGGACATAAAAAACCTCCAAAATCCAAGTATCATCTTTGTAAAGTATAGCACAAGTTATTTCTTTTGAAAAGCGATAAAAAATCCCCAATTATTTCCCTTAGGATCAGGGCAAGCAATTGGGGATTTTGCGAATACCTTATTTAGAAATTAAGTCTTCTCCGATTTTTACAACATCACCGGCGCCCATAGTGATCACCAGATCACCAGAGGCTGCGTGCTGCAAAATAAATTTTTCAATTTCTTCAAAGGTTTCAAAGTAATGAGCACTTGTACCGGCCTGCTCTAACAAAACGCGGATATTGTCGGAGCTTATGCCAAGATCATCAGTTTCTCTTGCCGGATAAATTTTTGCAAGAACGACCTCATCTGCTAAGGACAGAGCTTTTGCAAAATCAGTAAGCAAAGCTTTTGTTCTTGTATAGGTGTGCGGTTGGAAGATGCACCAGATCTTTTTGTGAGGATACTTCTTTGCAGCAGTAAGTGTCGCTGTGATTTCCTGCGGATGATGTGCGTAATCGTCAATAATAGTAATTCCATTTACGACACCCTTCTTTTCAAAGCGTCTCTGTGTGCCATGGAAATTCAAAAGACCAGCAGCAATGGCATCCATTGAAAGATTCAGCTTTTTGCAAAGGGCAACGGCAGCAAGTGCATTGTAAACATTATGCTCTCCAGGAACACTTAACTGAATGTGACCAAGTGTAGTGTTGCTTGCATCTGTGACGTCAAAGGAAGCCTGAGCAAATTCATTATATGAGATATTAGAAGCACGATAATCGCAGGATTCTCCGTGTCCAACAGTGATAATCTCGCAGTCAAGTCCATTGATCAGCTCAGAAAGATTATGAATATCACCGTTAATTACAAGTATTCCATCCTTTGGAAGCTTTTCCATAAATAAGCGGAAAGAATGACGGATATCGTCAATGTCCTTAAAGAAGTCAAGATGGTCTGCTTCAATATTAAGGATAACTTCCATAGTAGGATAGAAGGATAAAAAGCTGTTTGTGTATTCGCAGGCCTCAGTGACAAAAAGATTTGAGCCACCTACGCGAATATTTCCTCCGATTGTTGGAAGAATGCCTCCGACAGAGATTGTCGGATCAGTATCAGCAGCCAAAAGAATTTCAGTAACCATAGAGGTCGTAGTTGTCTTTCCATGAGTTCCAGCAATGTTGATTGCCGTTTTATAGTTTCTCATCAGCTGTCCAAGAAGCTCAGCTCTTGTTAACAGCGGGATATTGCGCTTTGTTGCGTCAACAATCTCTGGATGTTCAGGATGGATCGCTGCTGTGTAGACAACGACATCTGTTCCCTGCGGAATGTGAGAGATGGACTGATCATAAAAGATAACAGCGCCAAGTGAGGACAGATGGTCAGTCAGAGGTGATTCCTTAGAATCAGAGCCGCTGACGGTAAAGCCCTCCTTCATTAAAACCTCAGCAAGTCCGCTCATGCTGATGCCGCCAATTCCAATAAAATAGACATGGCATGGATTTTCAAAATTAATATGGTACATGGTACTTCCTCCGAATAATCAAGTTAAATAAGCAAAGTCAATACTGAAAAACAGTTGTTTCTTAACACAAATTCTGCTTGATTTAAGTATACTCGATTTTGGAGGAATGTAAAGCGTAAATGTTATTATGCTGTGCGAATGAACGCCTATTCACAAAACTGCACGTTCCGTGCGTCGCTGCTAATCGCAAACAAAGTTTGCTCGCAGCTTTGTTTTGCTCATAAACAGGCGTTCACCACATCCTGCTGATCTGTCAAATTTCCATGCAAGTATGAAATTTGTCTAGATCTAGCAGGTTGCGTGAACTGTAACAAATAAATAAAAATGCATAATTTTTTTTCTGTAAATTGTTCACTTTTTGAAAGAGATGTGCTATAATAACGACAAGTACTAAAAGATTACAGTTCCCCAAACGCCTATTCACAAGACTGCACTTATGTGCCTTCACTGTTAGACAGTTTATTTCACTTGATGACAGGCGCTTGGTGAACTGATAACACAACAATTAAAGAACAAAGGGGTGATTTTGTGGTTAGAAAGGAAATGATCGCCATGTTATTGGCGGGCGGACAGGGAAGCCGTCTTGGAGTTTTGACTTCAGAAGTAGCGAAGCCAGCTGTATCCTTCGGCGGGAAATACAGCATTATTGACTTCCCATTAAGTAACTGCATTAATTCAGGGGTGGATACAGTAGGTGTGTTAACACAGTATCAGCCACTTCGTTTGAATACCCATATCGGCATAGGTATTCCGTGGGATCTCGACCGTAATTATGGCGGAGTGACAGTACTATCTCCATATGAAGCAAACGAGAACAGTGATTGGTATACTGGTACTGCAAATGCAATTTACCAGAACATTCGCTATATCGACAGCTTTAATCCAGAGTATGTATTGATTTTAGGCGGTGATCACATTTATAAAATGGATTATCAAGTGATGCTTGATTATCATAAGGCAAACAATGCAGACGTTACGATGGCTGCTATGCCTGTTCCGATTGAGGAGGCAAGCCGTTTTGGCGTGCTGATCACAGATGATACAGGCCGTATCACTGATTTCGAAGAGAAGCCTGCACATCCAAGAAGCAATTTAGCTTCCATGGGTATTTACATATTTACATGGTCTGTGCTTCGTGAGGCATTGATCACAAATAAAGATATTCCAAACTGCGACTTTGGTATGCATGTCATTCCATATTGCCATAAGCGTGGTGACAGAGTATTCTGCTATGAATTTAATGGATATTGGAAGGATGTTGGAACAATCGAAAGTCTTTGGGAGTCTAATATGGACTTGCTCGACCCGAATGTTACTCTCGACCTTGCAGACGAAAACTGGAAGATTTATTCAAGAAATCCTGTTGTTGCTCCACATTATGTCAGCCCGACAGGCGTTGTACAAAATTCGCTCATCTCTGATGGCTGTATAATCGAAGGCAATGTTGATTTCTCAGTTCTTTTTTCTAATGTTACTATTGCTCCAGGTGCAGTTGTAAATGATTCGATACTTATGCCTGGTGTTGTAGTTGAAGAGGGTGCTGTAATTCAATATGCTATCGTATCTGAAAATGCAGTTATCAAGAAAAATGCAGTTGTCGGTGCAAGACCTGAAGATATAGAAAACAAGGAAGATTGGGGAGTTGCCGTTGTTGGCGATAACCGTACAATCGGTGAGGGTGCTGTCGTTGCCCCGAAAGAAATGGTCTACGAAGATAAAGAGGGGGTAAACTGATATGCGTGGAAATAATGTTATAGGCTTGATTTTCACAAACCTTCACGGAGAGCTTATAAGCGAGCTTACTGATAAGAGAACGATGGGTTCTGTTCCTTTCGGGGGAAAGTATAGACTTATAGACTTCCCGCTTTCT
>OGUP01001626.1_pt1 | contig 12235 bp, 8 predicted proteins | sample 1553661 | NCBI WGS metagenome assembly OGUP01 (sample SAMEA2580026, study PRJEB22360) | human gut metagenome | biome: human gut; feature: human-associated habitat; material: faeces | place: Denmark | collected 2008/2010
GCAGTTTGTCCGCGGCCGGCCGCTACAGGACGTCCGGGATAAGGAAACTCCTCCCGTGTAATCCGTAACGCCTCCAGTGCGAAATCGCGCGGATAAGGCGTTTCATTCAAAATAGGCTCCCACATCAGCACACTGGGATGATTGCGGTCCCGGCGTATCATCTCACGGGTATTCCGATGTACCAGCTTTGCGAACTCCGGATTTTTATTCCAATATTGCCATCCCGGAGTAGCCACAATAACAAACAGCCCCATTTCGTCGCAAGCATCCATGAATGCCGGATCTTGCGGATAATGAGCTACACGGATAATGGTACATCCTGCATCACGCAAGCGTTTGGCATCCCTCCATTGCTGGCTGTTGGGCAGCGCATTACCCACGTATGCAAAATCCTGATGACGGTTCGCGCCGACCAATTGACCAAAAGGCTTGCCATTCAACCAAAAGCCATCCTTACCTTTAAATTCCGCTTTGCGGATCCCCACACGTGTCACTCCCCCATCCAACACTTCATGTCCGGCTTTGACACGAGATTGTATCCTATACAAATAAGGCGAGTCAGGAGACCATAACTTAGGATTGCGAACTGCAAACCGTTGCCGCACCGTCTTCGATTCCCCTGCTTGCAGCTTCACCTGTTGCGAAACCCGTTTTACGGGAACATCGCCGGCATCCGCCAAAACCGTCTCCACGGCTACGGTACGCGTCTGCTTTCCACTGTTATGCACTTCCGTATCCACATACACTTCCGCTTTTTTCCCGCTTATATTGTCAAAATGCACAAAAACTCCACCTCCGGCCACCTTATCGGCCTCCAAGGCATCTGTAATAGCTACACTTGATTTTCCTATCATCCACACATCCCGGTAAATTCCTCCATGATAAGCGAAATCCAAGGTATATTGACGTTTTCCCGGAGGAAAATTCTTATCATCACTATTATCCGTCATCACTGCCAGCAAGCAACTGTCTCCGGGCTGTACCCCCTGTTCCGTCAGTTGCACAGTGAAAGGAAGGTATCCTCCCAAGTGCTCTTGCACCCTCTTGCCATTTAAATAAATCACCTGTTTTCCCATAGCTCCCTCAAAATGAAGCGACACCTCTTTTCCTTTCATATCTTGAGGAATCACAAAATGTTTCCGGTACCATGCCACACCCTGATAGTTACGGCAACCGCTTGCCTCGGCAGGCATCAGTTCCACAGTATGCGGAACAGACACTACCTGCCAGGATGTATCATCAAAACGTACGGCTTCCGCGCCTTTTATGTCTCCACGATGAAAGCGCCATCCGGGATTGAAATTATATACTATTCTTCCGCTACCGGATAAAGGGATGAATCCGGCTACAGAGGTTTCCATTTGAGCTTGTGCCAACACAGGCAACAGGCACACAAGTAAAATAAACAGTTTCTTCATAATTATTACACTATCTGGGAAAAGAGACGGACCGGCCGTCCGTTTGTACCCGTTCCTTTTGAAAAAAGGTCTTGTTGTTTTTGAAAAAGATCCAGACATTTTAAAAAAAGGTCCTGATGTTTGGCGTCAAAGACAAGGTTCTTTTAAAAAAACGTCAAGGTCTTTTTATACAAAGAACAGGTCTTTTGAAAGGAATTACAAGGTCTTTTCACCAAGCTTTCCAAGGCTCAGGGCTCAAAGGCTCACTTAGGCGGTATTTAAGCCCAAAACAAGCTTCAAGAAACCTAATAACGCGCTGATTTTTAATTAATTACAATAAAAAGAAGGGGACAAGACTATATTCTGAAAAATAAAATGAATAATATAATGAGCCCCAGACATACACGAACGCATCCGACATTTACCGGAAAGAAAAATGTATAAATAAAAGAAACTTCTATTGACATCATCACTTGGTCATTCCGGGCATCGTGAAAAATCCGAATGTGCCCCATATCCATTGATCCGGCCATTATGAATAAAACCCGGCAAAAAACAAGCCTGGTCAAAGCAAACACAAATTCTATAAAACGACAGACAAAGTCAAGACAATCCTGAACTTTCCAAAGACCAAAGAATAATATTCAACCCGCACGTTTTGTCCCACCAAACAGACTGTAAAGCAAATACTTACACATCTACCAAGGTTTAAAATACCGCATAAGTGAGCCTTGAGCCTTGTGAGCCCTGGAAACGCATCGGAACGACTCTTTTTCTTTGCAGAAAGACACCCGATTTATTTATTCCAAATTTTAATCCCATTTATGTACTGTGAGTCAACACCAGAATAGGATACTAAATGTTCTTTTGAGGCCGATCCATATCTAGACACAACTTCGTTAGCTGCCCCGGATTGAACTGCTAGATCTATTGACTTTTTTCTTTTTGTCGTAACACTTTCTCCTAAAAAAGAAGTGTGACACTGCCAATAACCACATTTTAAAGTGCAGGTCCTGAGAAAACCTAAATCAACAGATATGGTAAAGCAGCCCACGCTATAACGTGGGAACTACCATGCCTATTCTTGTTGATTTTGTGTTTAGTTTCTCAAGCTTCGCACTTACAAGAGTAGCATAACGCTTCTTTATTTTCAAATGCATGGAAATGGTTACCCAAATCCGAGTACAGAATTACGGAAAAACATTTGAAAAAGAAGCGGTAAGATAAAAATATCTGTTTGATATTTGCTCTATTGTTTGGTAGGTTAGAAATAATTAATTACCTTTGCACCAACAAATCCCGCTCGCTTCCCGTAAGATTAGCGTACCCAGCGGGACATTTTTATTTATGGGAGTCAGGTATACAAATCGAGCCATAACCACGGAACAACAAATTGATATTCTCAAAGAAAGAGGTTTGCTTATTGATGATGTTGAGCGAGCTGTTAAAGCCCTTGACATCATAAGCTATTTTCGTCTTGCTGGTTATTGGCGACATTTTGAAGCTGACCACACTACGCATCAATTTAGAGAAGGTTGTCGTTTTGCAGATATTATCGACCTGTATTCCTTTGATAAGCAACTTAGGGCTTTGCTCTTTACTGCCATTCAAACGATTGAAGTTGCTGTTCGCACAAAAATAATCAAGCACTTTGCTCTTGAATTTGGAGCATTTTGGTTTATGGACGAAAACTTTGCCACCAATGAGGCTCGTTTTACTACCAATTTAGCTGTTATCCGTAAAGAGGTGGAACGCTCACACGATGATTTTATTACTGAGCATTTCCGCAAATACAACGAACCAGAGCTGCCTCCTGTATGGAAAACATTGGAGGTTATCTCAATGGGAACACTCTCTAAGCTCTATTCCAATTTTTCAAATGCCACGGCAAAACATGCTGTCGCAAGAGAGTTCGGTTTGAATCATCACAATTTTTTAGAAGCTGGTTAGAGTGTCTTGCGGTGCTTCGTAATTGTTGTGCTCATCATTCACGACTGTCCAACCGTGTCTTTCCGGTAAAACCAAAGATGCCAGAACGTATGCCAAATACATGGATTGCTGATTTCTCATTCCGAGAACAAACTCTTTATCCACAATTATGCTGTGTTGTGTATTGGCTCAACTCCATTGTTCTTGAAAATACATTCATTACCGATTTCAAGCAACTCTTGATAAGCCATCCATCAGTGAACACTCGCTTGTTGGGCTTCCCTCGTAATCGGGAACAAGAGCCTTTGTGGAGGTAATAATATCTACAATAAAATTATTTCCAAAAAACAATAAGTAACAAACAATATCGGATAAAATATTGTACCTTTGTATTGGCTTAGACATTGAGCCCAAATAGAAGTGAAATATCGGAAACGAATTGCACCGAAAAAAAGAATAAATCGCTCGTATTGACACCGTAGATGAGTTAATAATAACTAAAAGGGTTAAATATTCACCACTTAGAATATACCCTTAAAGGCTACGACCATATTTCCGGCTTACCACCAGTAAACTATTGATTAATAGAGCATTGATAGCATAAACCATTATCAGTAAGCATCTAATACAAATTACGTTGCACTATTTGTTTTTCATTTTTTTTAGTGTCCAAATCGTGATATATCCACTCCTTTTACTTTCTGTTTTTTATAACCACCGAAACGGTATGTGAAATTCAGAGATACAGTACGGGTATAGTATCCGCTATCCATATCCAAATATTGTTCCTTGAAGTGAACCTTCATATCCGGCATACTGGAGTTGGATATATCACTGCAACGTGCCGTAAGCGAACATCTGTCCTTGGCAAAATTCCATTTCATTCCGGCTGTGAGATAAAATGAACTGGCAAGATCCAACGTTCCCTGAATGAAAGGTGTCTGTATGTTTCCTATCAATTCAAAGGATAGGTTCTTGCCTACTTTGAAGCTGTTGTCAAGTGTGCCGATAAACAGCCATTTTTTGCGGTCAAATGGTACATCAAAAAAACGGTCGCATTTTTGCCGTGCCTGCATGCCTACAAGCGTGAGTCTTGCATCATACCAGTTTCCCATGCTGAGCGGCAAAATGACATTCACACCTATCATACGCATATAATTCCAGTTGGTATTTTTGTATATCAATGCCAGTCGGCCTGTTGCCTGATAAGGTGTTTGGGCAAAGTAATCGGATGTATGCGTGTAGAACAGACCGAAAATATACTTCTGTTTCAGTATGTACGTACCATTCAGGTTATAGTTTGTCATAGGGCGCAATCCCGGTGTTCCCTGAAGTTCGGAATATCCGTTCAGATATGTAACGTATATGTTTAGTGGCTATCAGATTCCAGTTCTTTCTCTATTTCCTCAATCGTAGGCAAACTGCCACGGAAATCTTTCGGCAAGGCTTGCCCTAATTCGTAGTCGGATATGCCTATTGGCTTCTGAATGTCACGCAAAGCATATTCAGCCTTGATACGGTCTTTGCTTTTACAAAGTAGCAAACCTATGGTTCGATTATCCCCCTCCCGGCAAAGGATGTCATCCACAGCAGAACAATAGAAGTTCAGCTTACCGATATATTCCGGCATAAACTCCGTATCTATCAACTCTATCACCAAATAGCGGTGTAGGAAGGTATTGTACATCAATATGTCAATATAGTAATCATCTCCTGACACCTCAATATGGTATTGTCGTCCCATGAAAGCAAAACCTGCACCCATTTCCACAAGGAATTTCTCTATATGTTTCACCAAACCGATTTCTACATCACGCTCATTGTATTGGTCGGTAAAGGTCAGCATATCGAATATATACGGGTCTTTGAGCATTGATTTCACATCGTTTGCTTCGGGAACAGGCAGGGTTTCAGTGAAATTGTTTGCCAACGCACCATGCTTGCCATAGTCATCAAGTTTGATAGCTTCTTGCAGATAGCGTGTATTCCAATGCGATGTAATACTTTGCACCATATACCAATGCCGTGCGCGAATATCCTTGACTTGTTGTAAGAGTATCAGGTTATGCGTCCAACCTAGATGTTTGATAGGAAAGGAAAAATTATATTCGCCTAATTGCGCAATCATTGATTGCGCAATTGAAGAATCAGCACCTTTCACCATCGTAAGTTCTTGATTGTATTCGTTGAAGAACTGTATCATACACTGCATGTTGCGCACAGAAAAACCCTTTATTTCGGAATAATCGTTCTTCAAGTCCACGGACAAGCGTTGCAAGGTTTTCTTGCCCCAACCATCTGCATCTTGACTTTGCTGCAACATACCTCCAATATCCCAATACATTCGGAGCATTTCTTCGTTGGCGGCATAAATCGCTCGTTGTTGGGCAACCAATACCCGCTGCTTGATTTTACGAAGCAGTGCCGCATAACCATTGAAATTATCTGCCAAGTTATCAATTGCTTGTTTATCTGTTTTTTTAGTCATAATCTTCTTTGATATTTCCACAAAGTTACGCTTTTTATTCGATTGTACATCAAATTCTTACAATATTATTAGTTATACCCATTATGGGCTATCTTCTCATTGAGAAACCTCTTTTCTGCTGTTGGTCATAATGTTATCTTACAACCGGTCTTTTCTTTTAGCATTTCTATAAATTCGACCAAGTTATAAGCCCCTTTTATAGTATAGGTTCTACCATTATGTTCTTGAGAATATATAGGATATTCAACAACAAATCCTAACAAAAATATCAAAACAAGTACTTTTGCATTCATCGTGATTCTGATTTTACATAAATAATTATTTATCCTGTATTTTTCTTTTCCCATGATAAGTTGTCATCCAATAAACACAATGTTTCCATGACTTCCTGGATCGATGCAGTCATTTCAAAATCAAGAGAATACCGAGCGAACGGATAAGATACACTGTTTTCAACCTCAAATTATACGGAAAAACCCATACCTTTTTTATACCTTTGCCCCCAAAAGAAAACAACAGACATGGAACTATTCAATAAAATGATTGCCGCAGCCCTGAAGGTTTCCGTACATCAAGTAGACAATACATTATCTCTACTGGGCGGGGGAGCTACCATCCCTTTCATAAGCCGATACCGGAAAGAGGCAACCGGAGGGCTGGACGAAGTACAAATAGGCGAAATTAAAGACAGAAATGACAAGTTGTGTGAACTGGCCAAGCGAAAAGAAACCATTCTTTCTACCATAGAAGAACAGGGCAAACTGACAGAAGAATTGCGCAAACGCATTGAACAGAGTTGGGATGCCACCGAAGTGGAAGACATATATCTGCCCTATAAGCCGAAACGTAAGACCCGCGCCGAAGCGGCACGGCAAAAAGGACTGGAACCGCTTGCCACCTTACTGTTATTGCAACGCGAAAACCATCTGGACAGCCGTCTCCCCGCTTTTGTGAAAGGAGATGTGAAAGACGAAGAGGATGCGCTGAAAGGCGCGCGCGACATCATAGCCGAACAAGTGAGCGAGGACGAGCGCGCCCGCAACCAACTGCGCAACCAATTTTCCCGACAAGCTGTCATCACCTCCAAAGTGGTGAAAGGCAAAGAGGAAGAAGCTGCCAAATACCGCGATTATTTCGATTTCAGCGAACCTTTGAAACGCTGTTCCTCCCACCGTCTGCTGGCTATCCGCCGGGGAGAGTCGGAAGGCCTGTTGAAAGTAAGTATAAGTCCTGATGACGAAGAGTGCGCCGGACGGCTGGAACAAATGTATGTCCGTGGCAACAATGAATGCAGCCGCCAGGTAGGTGAGGCAGTGCGTGATGCGTACAAGCGGCTTCTGAAGCCTTCCATCGAAACCGAATTTTCAGCCTTGAGCAAGGAGAAAGCCGACGAGGAGGCAATCCGCGTCTTCGCCGGAAACCTGAGACAGCTTCTGCTGGCTCCTCCTTTGGGACAGAAACGGGTCATGGGAATTGATCCCGGCTACCGTACCGGATGTAAAATAGTCTGTCTGGACGCACAAGGCTCTTTGCTGCACAATGAAACCATTTATCCGCATCCGCCCAAGAATGAATACTCACAGGCAGCCCGCAGCATCGTGAAATTGGTAGAACAATATCAGATAGAGGCAATCGCCATAGGCAATGGCACCGCCAGCCGTGAGACAGAACAATTCATCACTTCACAACGCTATGACCGTGAATTGCAAGTATTTGTAGTAAGCGAGGACGGAGCATCCATTTACTCGGCCTCGAAAACCGCCCGAGACGAGTTCCCTGAATACGACGTGACCGTGCGTGGAGCCGTATCCATAGGCCGCCGGTTGATGGACCCGCTGGCCGAACTGGTGAAAATAGATGCCAAATCTATCGGAGTGGGACAATACCAGCATGATGTGGACCAGACTTTATTGAAGAAATCATTGGACCAGACAGTGGAAAGTTGTGTGAACCTGGTAGGTGTGAACCTCAATACCGCCAGCCGCCATCTGCTGACTTATATATCGGGACTAGGTCCTGCCTTGGCTCAAAACATTGTGGATTACCGCACCGAGAACGGGCCTTTCAGTTCACGCAAGGAGTTATTGAAAGTACCCCGGATGGGAGCGAAAGCGTTTGAGCAATGCGCAGGGTTCCTGCGTATCCCACAAGCGAAGAATCCGCTGGACAACTCGGCCGTGCATCCCGAAAGCTATCCCATAGTGGAGCAAATAGCCAAAGACCTGAACTGCACCGTAGACGAACTGATAAAAAGCAAAGAACTGCGCAGCCGGATTGATATCAAGAAGTATGTCACCCCGACAGTGGGGCTTCCCACCCTGACAGACATCATGCAGGAATTGGACAAGCCGGGACGCGACCCAAGGCAACAAATCCAAGTTTTTGAATTTGACAAGAATGTAAAGACCATAGAGGATTTGACTGAAGGAATGGAACTGCCCGGCATTGTGAACAATATTACCAACTTCGGTTGCTTTGTAGATATAGGAATCAAAGAGAAGGGTCTGGTGCACGTATCACAACTGGCCGACAAATTTGTGAGCGACCCCACCACCGTAGTCAGCATCCATCAGCATGTACGAGTGAAAGTGATGAGCATAGACCTAGAGCGCAAGCGCATCCAGCTCACTATGAAAGGATTGAATCAATAATTGCAACAAGGTAAAAAAGAATATGGAAGAAGATATAGAAACCTGCGGCTGGTTCGTTTTTTATAAGGATCAGCTGCTGATAGAGAAAAAGAACGGAATGTACACCATACCTTTCGGAACAGAGCCTCCCATGCCTGTTCCGGTGGGAAGCACTATCCACACCATCGGAGAGATAGAGGGACGCACTGCCAAGACTTTCTCCGTACATGCCCCGGTGCCCGGCAGCGAAAATGACCGCCACCTGATGATGGATCTCCGGAGTTCATACGACGTATTGCCTTGGGAAGAGTACAATGTGGGTGGCAAAGCCTTCCAGATACTGAATTGGGACAAGAACAGCCGCTATTGCCCCATGTGCGGCGTACCTACCGTACAGATTTCTCCTATTGCTAAAAAATGCCCCCAATGTCGTCAGGAAATTTATCCGCGCATCTCTCCTGCCATCATTGTATTGATACGCCGGGAAGACAGCATACTGCTGGTCCACGCCCGCAACTTCCGGGGAACCTTCAACGGTTTGGTAGCCGGTTTTCTTGAACCGGGCGAAACTTTGGAGGAATGTGTGCACCGCGAGGTACTGGAAGAAACAGGACTCCATATCAAAAACCTGAAATATTTCGGCAGCCAGCCGTGGCCTTATCCCAGCGGAATCATGATAGGCTTCACCGCCGATTATGAAAGCGGAAACATCAAACTACAACAAGAAGAACTGAGTGCCGGCGCTTTCTATACCAAAGACAACTTGCCGGAGATACCCAAAAAGCTGAGCCTGGCAAGAAAACTGATTGATGCGTGGCTGGAGGAAAAGAATCATTTATAGAACGAGATGAGTCATGTTCCATCCATAAATACCTATTTATCGCTTGCAGAACTTAAAAATGTACTATCTTTGCAATATGGAATGGTTAAATAGCTTATTTTTTGAACACACGCCTTTACAGGCGGTTGTAATCCTCTCGATTATCATTGCCGTGGGGCTCGGTTTAGGTAAAATCCACCTGTTTGGCATTTCATTGGGAGTTACCTTCGTCTTTTTTGCCGGTATTCTGGCCGGACACCTGGGATTCTCAATCGACCCGAATATGCTGAATTACGCCGAGAGTTTCGGTCTTGTGCTTTTTGTATACGAACTTGGCTTGCAGGTAGGTCCCGGCTTTTTCAGTTCATTCCGTAAAGGCGGCGTACAGCTCAATATGCTGGGCATAGGCGTTATTCTGACAGGTACGGTCATGACGGTGCTTTTCAGCAAACTGGGAGGCATACCGATGAGCGATATGGTAGGCATCCTTTGTGGAGCCACCACCAATACTCCCGCTTTGGGGGCCGCCCAACAGACATTGAAACAAATGGGGGAACCCGCCAGTGGCGCTGCGTTAAGTTGCGCCGTAACCTATCCGCTGGGAGTGGTAGGTGTTATTCTGGCCATGCTGCTGGTACGCAAATTATTTGTCCGTCCCTCAGATATCGACATTCACGAGCACGAGGACACCAATCAGACATTCATTGCCACCTTCAAAGTGCACAATCCCGCCATTTTCAATAAAAGCATAAAAGAAGTAGCTTTATTAAGCTATCCTAAATTTGTTATCTCCCGTTTATGGCGGGAAGGCACGGTAAGCATCCCCACTTCAGAAAAAATACTGAAAGAGAATGACCGCCTGCTGGTTATCACCACCGAAAAGGACGCTCCCTCGCTCACGATTCTTTTCGGCGAACAGGAAAACCAGGATTGGAATAAAGAAGACATCGACTGGAATGCCATAGACAGCCAATTGATTTCCAAACATATCGTTATCAGCCGCCCCGAAATAAACGGGAAAAAACTAGGCTCTTTACGTCTGCGCAACAGCTATGGCATCAACATCAGCCGTGTGATGCGCAGCGGGGTACAACTGCTTGCCACACCGGGGCTGATCCTCCAACTGGGCGACCGGCTGACCGTAGTGGGAGAAGCCAAAGCCATAGAGAATGTGGAAAAAGTATTGGGCAATGCGGTTAAAACGTTGAAGGACCCTAATCTTGCCGCCATTTTTATAGGTATTGTACTGGGATTGATACTAGGCTCCATCCCTATCGCCATCCCCGGCATCAGCACTCCCGTTAAATTAGGCCTGGCAGGCGGACCTATCGTAGTAGGAATTCTTATCGGATGCTTTGGCCCCCGTTTCCACCTCATCACTTATACCACCCGGAGTGCCAACCTGATGCTGCGCGGTATCGGGTTATCCCTCTATCTGGCTTGCCTGGGACTGGATGCAGGCGCACATTTCTTCGAGACAGTGATGCGCCCCGAAGGAGCCATCTGGATAGCTGTAGGCTTCGCCATCACCTTTATTCCAGTAGTCATTATGGCATTAGTGGCCCTCCGCATAAGCCACCTCGACTTCGGAAGCACCTGTGGCATGCTGTGTGGAAGCATGGCAAACCCTATGGCATTGAACTATGCCAATGACACGTTACCCGGTGATAATCCGGCAGTGAGTTATGCCACCGTATATCCGCTGTCCATGTTCAGCCGGGTCATTATAGCCCAATTAATACTTATGTTTTTTATATAATTTCCAGCTATGAACGCTTATAATTCTATCACCCCGGAAACCATACAGGAAGATATGCGATACCTGCAACTGCTGTCGCATAGTTTCCCCACTATAGCCGATGCCAGTACGGAAATAATCAACCTGGAAGCTATTCTGAACCTGCCTAAAGGTACAGAACATTTCCTTGCCGACCTGCACGGAGAGTACGAAGCATTCCAGCATGTATTGCGGAATGCTTCCGGGGCCATCAAAAGAAAAGTAAATGAAATATTCGGCAATACCCTGCGCGAGAATGAAAAAAAAGAACTATGTACGCTGATTTATTATCCGGAACAAAAACTGGATCTGGTAAAAGCAGTGGAAACGGATTTGGACGACTGGTATGTCATCACGTTGAACCAACTGGTACGTGTATGCCAGAATGTATCCTCCAAATATACCCGTTCCAAAGTGCGGAAGTCGCTTCCCAAAGAATTCTCGTATATCATTCAGGAGTTGTTGCACGAAAACTCAATGGTTCCCAACAAGCAGGCGTATATTAACGTCATCATCAGCACCATCATTTCTACCCGCCGCGCCGATGACTTTATCATTGCCTTATGCAACCTCATCCAACGGCTCACCATAGACACACTGCATGTGCTGGGTGATATATTCGACCGTGGTCCCGCCCCCCACCGCATTATGGACATATTATGCGATTATCATAATTTCGACACTGCCCATTTTGTGCCTGTATCCGTTTATACAGAAATATTTCACAAAAGGTGTTATGATTGGTGCGGTAAAGGGATAAGGGAGGTTTTTAAGTGAAAAAGAGTTTGGCTTTGTGCGTTGGACTTTTGTTTGTATTTTCGTCATATTCGGCGTCCGCGCAGATAACGGTAAACAAAATTTCGGGCAAAACCGTGTCGGCGGACATAAGCGTATCGCCCGAATACGAGAGGAATTTTGCAGCCGCCGTGATTATGCCGTACGGCGCGGAAAAAGATAATATCAAGATTGAGGACGGCACAATAAAAAACACGTTTTACATATCAAAAGAAATGGACGAGGACGGGAATGCGGCTTTGGAATTTACGCTCCCCGACGGTTTTGAAAACGGGCAGTATATGCTTGTTTCGTATGACAACGGCAAAAAATGCGTCAGCCGTATCGGCATTGCGGACGACAGCTTTGACACCGATTTGGCATTGATAAACAGCGCAAAATCCGCGTCGGAACTAAAAG
>OGUP01001628.1_pt1 | contig 12218 bp, 10 predicted proteins | sample 1553661 | NCBI WGS metagenome assembly OGUP01 (sample SAMEA2580026, study PRJEB22360) | human gut metagenome | biome: human gut; feature: human-associated habitat; material: faeces | place: Denmark | collected 2008/2010
AACACACTACTTCTAATGGAGGCTCTGGAATGCCTTTGAAAGGAATAGGTGAATGATATGGCAGACAAAGCAAAAGTAATCAAAGATCTGGATCGTGTAATAGGATTGATTAAAACGGATACAAAGGACATTCCGGCAGAGGAAAAGAAACAGATGGCAAAAGAAACCTTGGAATATTTTGACCATTACGTAAGTCCCGGCTGGCTCAAATACAGAAAATCCGTTTCTTCGGATTCGGATGACGGAGCTGTTCTTGAGTGGCATGACGAGGGAGCTTACTGCTACGGATTGAATGGAGAAAAATTCATCGACTGTCTTGGTGGATTTGGTATTTATACATGTGGACATCGTAACAAAGAAATTCTGGATGTAGTAAAAGCACAGGCTGCCGGGATCAAAAAAGTTTTGTTTAACGGACAGAAGCCGGAGTCTGTGAAGCAGGCCCCCTGCATAAAGAAAAACGAAGCCTTCAAGACCTCCGGCCAGGTCCAGTATGTGGCACAGAACGGAAACTTCCGCAAAAAAGGCCTGGAGTATACCGGTGCACTGGAGATCCTGAAAGTGATCTTAAGCTACGATTATCTCTGGATCAACCTTCGTGTAAAGGGTGGAGCGTATGGCTGCATGAGCGGCTTTAAGAGAAACGGAGAGAGCTTCCTGGTATCCTACCGTGATCCCCATCTAAAGAGAACCCTGGAAGTATACCAAGGAGTGCCGGATTATATCCGTGCCTTTGAGGCAGACGAGCGTGAGATGACAAAATATATCATCGGAACGATCAGCAACAAGGATGTGCCGAGAACTCCGCAGATGCAGGGAAGTATCTCAAAAACCGCATATTTCTCCAATGTTACAGAGGATATGCTCCAGAAGGAAAGAAATCAGATCCTCGGAGCGCAGAAGGAGGATATCCAGAAACTGGCAGCTCTTGTAGAAGCAGTACTTTCCGATGATCAGATCTGCGTAGTAGGAAGTGAGACTGCAATAGAGAAGGCGGAAGATGTATTCATGGAAGTGAAGCCACTGATCGGCTGAGGAGAAACAAAGCCTGCTGTCCGTTAAATGGGATAGCAGGCTGTGAAAGGATTATGAGAGGATAAAGAATGGATAATAATTTTAGATCAGGCTTTGTTGCGATCATCGGAAGACCGAATGTTGGAAAATCCACGCTGATGAACCATCTTATCGGACAGAAGATCGCCATCACATCAAACAAGCCACAGACAACCAGAAACAAGATACAGACTGTGTATACCTGTGATGAGGGACAGATCGTATTTTTGGACACACCGGGTATCCACAAGGCAAAAAACAAGCTTGGAGAATACATGGTACAGGTTGCGGAGAGAACCCTGAAGGAAGTAGATGCCATTATGTGGCTGGTGGAGCCGTCCACATTCGTAGGTGCGGGAGAGCGCCACATTGCCGAGCAACTGCAGAAGGTTGGAGTTCCTGTGATTCTCATCATCAACAAGATCGATACGGTAAAAAAAGAAGAGCTTCTTCCTGCGATCGATACCTACCGTAAGATCTGTGATTTTGCAGAGATCATTCCTTGCTCTGCCCTCCGCGGAAAAAACACACAGGATATCATTCCAAGTATTTTCAAATATCTTCCGTACGGACCGATGTTCTATGATGAGGATACAGTTACCGACCAGCCTCAGCGCCAGATCGCCGCAGAGATCATCCGTGAGAAGGCTCTGCATGCACTGGATGAGGAGATCCCTCACGGTATCGCCGTTGCCATCGACCGGATGAAGAAACGTCCGGGAAGAAGCAACATCATAGATATTGATGCGACCATCATCTGCGAGCGTAATTCCCACAAAGGCATCATCATCGGAAAACAGGGTGCTATGTTGAAAAAGATCGGAAGCAATGCCCGCTATGAGCTGGAGCGTATGCTGGAAGCAAAGGTAAACCTAAAGCTCTGGGTCAAGGTGACTAAGAACTGGAGAGACAGTGATTTCCTGATCAAGAACTTTGGATATGATAAGAAAGAAATCTGAAAATGAGTGATCTGATTACCGTACAGGGAGTGGTACTTTCTGCTATGCCGGTAGGGGATTATGACAAGCGGATCGTCCTTCTCACAAGAGAGAGGGGGAAGATCTCCGCTTTTGCCAAGGGAGCGAGACGGCAGAACAGTCCGTTCATGGCAGCAGCTAACCCGTTTGTATTCGGAAGCTTTACTCTTTATGAGGGAAGGACGAGCTATAATCTGAACCAGGTCAGCGTGCAGCATCATTTTGTGGAGCTGGCCACCCGGCAGCCGGGGGTTTACTATGGATATTATTTTCTGGAGCTGGCAGATTATTTTGGCAAAGAGGGAACGGATGAGAAGGAGATGATGAATCTTCTCTATGTGACCATCAAAGCCATTTTGAATCCCCATATTGAAGACCGGCTGGTGCGCTGTATCTATGAACTGCGGACTATGGTAATCCAGGGCGTGATGCCGCAGCTGTTCCAGTGTGCGGGCTGCGGGAGAGAGCTTACGGAGGAAGAAACCGGAGAACTTTTTTTCTCCCAGGACGAGCATGGGATCCTGTGTGCGGACTGCAGCAGGATGGCCATGGACCGGAAACGGATCTCAGAGGCAGCCCTGTATGCCATGCGCTACATAGCCGTGTCCCCCCTGGCAAAGCTGTATACGTTTACAGTGCGGGATGATGTGCTGCGGGAACTGGAACGCCACATTTACCGGTATACGGAGCTGAATACAGACAAGCGGTTTAAAAGTCTGGAGATCCTGGAATTGATGAGATAGATCACTGCCGGCTGCGGAATAACCGTAACGATTTATTTTTCAAAAGCAGGACAGGATGCAATGCAAATGGAAATATCCTTGAAAAATCATGAGGATACTAGTATAATAAGACCAAAAATGTAAAAAAGCAGCTTTTTCCGGAGCTTTCCGGACGCATTTGGCGGAACAGCTGCAAGTCAAGAGGAGAGAAATCATGGAAAAGACAATGGAAAAGATCGTAGCTCTTGCAAAAGCCAGAGGATTTGTTTACCCGGGTTCCGAGATCTACGGCGGCCTGGCAAACACATGGGATTATGGAAATCTCGGTGTAGAGCTTAAAAATAACGTAAAACGTGCATGGTGGCAGAAATTCATTCAGGAGTCTCCGTACAATGTAGGTGTTGACTGTGCGATCCTTATGAACCCGCAGACATGGATCGCTTCCGGACATCTTGGCGGATTTTCTGATCCTCTTATGGACTGTAAAGAGTGCCACGAGCGTTTCCGTGCAGATAAGCTCATTGAGGACTTTTGTGCAGAGCATGACATTGCCATTGAGGGAAGCGTAGATGCATGGTCCCAGGAGAAGATGATGGACTTCATCAAAGAACACGAGGTAGGATGTCCGAGCTGTGGTAAACACAACTTCACAGATATCCGTCAGTTCAACCTGATGTTCAAGACATTCCAGGGTGTTACCGAAGATGCCAAGAATACTGTATATTTAAGACCGGAGACTGCACAGGGTATTTTCGTAAACTTCAAGAACGTACAGAGAACATCCCGTAAAAAGATTCCGTTTGGTATCGGCCAGATCGGTAAATCCTTCCGTAACGAGATCACACCGGGTAACTTCACATTCCGTACCCGTGAGTTCGAGCAGATGGAGCTTGAGTTCTTCTGCGAGCCGGATACAGATCTTGAGTGGTTTGCATACTGGAAGAAGTTCTGCCTTGACTGGCTGAGTGCTCTCGGACTTAAGGATGATGAGGTTCGTTACCGTGACCATGATAAGGAAGAGCTGAGCTTCTACAGCAAGGCTACCACAGATGTGGAATTCCTTTTCCCATTCGGATGGGGTGAGCTCTGGGGAATCGCTGACAGAACAGATTATGACCTGACACAGCATCAGAATGTATCCGGCCAGGATCTCACATACTTTGATGATGAGAAGAAACAGAAATATATCCCATACGTTATCGAGCCATCACTTGGAGCAGACCGTATGGTACTTGCTTTCCTCTGCAGCGCTTACGATGAGGAAGTTCTGGATGAAGAGAAGAACGATGTCCGTACAGTCCTTCATTTCCATCCGGTACTTGCACCGGTTAAGATCGGTGTGCTTCCGCTTTCCAAGAAGCTTAACGAGGGTGCTGAGAAGATCTACCAGCAGCTTTCCAAGAAGTACAACTGTGAGTACGATGACCGTGGAAATATCGGTAAACGTTACCGCAGACAGGATGAGATCGGTACTCCGTTCTGTATCACTTATGACTTCGAGTCTGAGAATGACGGTGCAGTTACAGTCCGTGACCGTGACACTATGGAGCAGGTACGTGTGAAGATCGATGAGCTTGATGCATACTTTGCTGATAAATTTACATTTTAAGTAAATACATTTTTTAATAAAAAACCTCCGGCTATTTTCTGGCCGGAGGCTTTTTTTCAATAAGTCTGTTTTTCATCCGCCAGTTTCTTGGCGACATTCCGTATACATTTTTGAAAGCCCGGGAAAAATGCAGCTGATTGGGATATCCGACTGCATTTCCGATATCTGCGATAGACAGGGCTGTGATCTTAAGAAGTTCTGCAGCTTTGGTCATGCGATAGCTGATCAGGAATTCCTGGGGAGAACGTCCGATGGTGTCGTGGAAGATCTTACCGAAGTAGCTTCGGTTCAGGCCGCAGCAGGCTGCGATATCCTCAATGGAAATATCATTCTGGAAATTCTGTTCAATAAAAGAGAGCGCCTCCTTGATATAAAAATCACGGATACTTCCATCCTGTTTCATGCGGACAGTTTCAGTAGAGCGCATAAAGTAATCCAGAAAAAGCCAGGTATGTCCGATAAGATGAAAGGGTGATTCCTGGGAATTATGGCTGATATAAAGCATTTCCTCCATCATTTTCTGGCGGAGATCTGCAGAGTGGCTGTGATAGACCGGATGGTCCGGACTTAAACCTGCAGTTTCCACGATCTCTTTTGCCCGGAGCCCGTCAAATTCCACCCAGGTGTACTCCCATGGAAAGTCGGTATCTGCAATGTAGGTGTTGATCTGACCGGGAAAAAGCATGAACCCCTGGCCGCTTTTTACCTGATAGGTGATGGTCTCTCCTGCGGAATTGTCTGCCATCAGAGTTCCGGTACCGGAGATCACATAATGAAAAATATAATGGTTTCGTGCGGCCGGGCCGAATGAATGTGCCGGAGCGCAGTGCTCCCAGCCGTATTGGTATAGTCCGATATCAACAAAGTTTTCATTTGGAAAAACGGAGAAGAGAAGGTCATTCATATTTTTATCCTTTAGGCGTATGATTTTGTCTGGTTTCAGTAACATTATATATTAAAACAGCAGGGAACTTCAATATAGGTATAAAAATGCAATTACAAAAACAGCCTGTAAAATATACTAAAAAGAGAAGGATAATCGATAAAACTTTGTGAGAAAATTAAGTTTCTCGAGAAACTTGTTGATTTTCGATTAATCCGGAATATACTAATTTTAGATAAAAGTAGTGATATAGGTGTAAAATATATCAAAATGCTAGATGACTTTAATGAAGACAGAGAAAAATTGCATTTTGGTATAAAACAAGAAAAACACTGCTATTTATGCAAGCATAAAGCTATGTTAAAATAGCTTTCAGAAAAAAGAAACCAGAGAATAAGTATTGGAGAACCCGGATAGCCATATCAGTTAAATGGGTGATATCCGACTTATCAAATAAAAGGAAAAGGAAGGAGCATTACAAGATGCGCAACAGAAGTAAATGGATCCTCTGTATGGGACTTGCCTTTACCATGGCAGCTTCCGTTACATTGAGCGGATGCGGCACAGGTAAAAAGGACAGCGGAAAGACAGAGATCGAACTTGTGCAGTATAAACCGGAAGCGGTTAAGGCATTTGAAAAACTGGAAGAAAAATTCAATGCCACTCATGATGATATCCATCTTACCATCGAATCACCAAACGATGCTATGACTGTATTGAAGACAAGATTTATCCGTGAGGATAATCCGGATATCATTGGAATCGGAGGCGATGTTAACTTTTCCAATTTTATTGATTCTGATATGCTGATGGATATTTCCGATTATCAGGGACTGGATTCGATCAAAGATGCATATAAAGAAATTGATAAAGCGCTGGAATTCGTTCCGGAAGACGGAGTCTATGCGGTTCCTTACGTGGCCAATGCCGCCGGAATCCTTTACAATCGTGAGCTTTTCAAGGAGCATGGCTGGCAGATCCCGACTACATGGGATGAATTTATGAGCCTTTGCCAGGAAATTCAGGATGCAGGTATCCAGCCGCTTTATTTCGGATTTAAAGATACCTGGACCTGTCTTGCACCGTGGAATTCTATTGCGGTAGATCTTGCACCAGCCGATGTATGCCGCCAGGTAAACCAGGGAAACACTACTTTTGCAAAAGAGTATAAGGAAGTAGCAGACCGTATGCTGGAGCTTATCCAGTATGGACCGGATGATCCCTTTGCCTATGATTACAATGGAGCCTGCACCGCTTTTGCAAAAGGGGAGGCTGCCATGTATCCCATCGGAAGCTATGCGATCCCGCAGATCCAGAGTGTAAATCCGGATATGGATATTGATTCTTTTGTAACACCGGCAAGCAATGATCCGTCAGAAAACAAACTGAATTCCGGAGTTGACCTTCAGTTCTGTGTGATGGATGACTGTGAGAATAAGGAAGCTGCATATGAAGTGCTGGATTTCCTTCTTGAGGATGAGAATATACAGACATATCTGGATGACCAGAAGGCAGTTCCCTGTAAAGAGGGTGATTTCACACTTCCCTCTACGCTGGATGGTATGAAGGAATACATAGAAGAGGGAAGGATGGCCGACTACCAGGATCATTATTATCCTACAGAGATGGCTGTGGATGCACAGATCCAGACCTTCCTGATGAAAAAGGATAAAGATGCATTCCTGAAAAAATTTGATACAGACTGGACAAGATATAACCGTGACATTATCCGTAAAGTACAGGACTATGAGGAGAAGAACGGGGAAGGAGAGAACTGATCATGGGAAAAAAATCTATGAGTGGAAGAAAGCTGACCTTTCTTCTGATCACCATTCCGATCGTGGCATTATTTTTCTGCTTTAACACACTGCCTCTGATCAAGGGTGTGATCTACAGCTTTACGAACTTTAAAGGCTATGGAAGCTATGACTGGGTAGGACTTCGAAACTATAAGGATCTTTTTACAGACAGCCGTGTTGGCGGTTCCTATCTGTTTACCTTTAAGCTGGCCATCGTGGCAACTATCGTAACGAATGTACTCAGCCTGATCCTGGCACTTGGACTGAACAGCAAGATCCGTTTCAAGAGTGCACTGCGTGGAGCTTATTTTATTCCTAATGTACTTGGCGCACTGGTCGTAGGATATATTTTCAATTATTTCTTTACATATATCCTGCCTGCATTCGGAAAGATGATCGGAAATAAAACATTGTCTTCCAGCATGCTTTCCAGTACGAGCCTGGCATGGGTTGCCATCGTGATCGTGTGTGCATGGCAGTCCATTGCAATGAATACGATCATCTACATTTCCGGTCTTCAGACAGTGCCGGAGGATGTATACGAGGCAGGAGCTATTGACGGTGCTACCGGATTCAGTAAGTTCCGTTACCTGACATTCCCGCTGATCGTTCCGTTTTTCAGCATCAACATGGTTCTCTGTGTGAAAAACTTCCTGATGGTATTTGATCAGATCATGGCTTTGACAAAGGGTGGTCCTGCACAGAGTACAGAATCCATTTCCTATCTGATCTATAACAATGGTATGAGTGGAGGACAGTTTGGATTCCAGAGTGCCAATGCGGTTATATTCTTTATTGTGATCGTGATCATTTCTGCAGTGCAGTTGACTATCACAGGGAAAAAGGAGGAGCAGCTGTAATGAAAACGAAAGTAAGAGAAAAAGCGAACTGGCCGGTAACGATCCTTCTGATCCTTGGCCTTATCACAGTGGTATTTCCGCTTTATATGACAATTGTGATCGCATTCAAGCAGCCGACAGAGATGACCAACAGTGTAGCCGGGATCCTGTCTCTGCCAGAGAAATTCAGTCTTGCCAATTTCAGGGAAGCTATGGAGGTAACAGACTTCTGGCATTCTCTTGGAAACAGTGTATTGATCACTGTGATCACAGTGGTTCTTGCTATTGTAATTCATTCACTTTTAGGTTATGCTATAGCCAGAAACAAGAGAAGTAAATTTTATAAATTTATCTATCTCTATGTAGTGAGCGGTATGTTTGTTCCGTTTGCTATCCTGATGATGCCGCTTGTAAAGCAGACTGCTGAGATGGGCCTTGATAACAAAGTCGGTGTGATCATTCTTTACACGGTATTTTATATGCCTATGAACGTGCTTCTTTATTCCGGATATCTGACAAACATTCCAATGGCCCTTGAGGAGGCTGCCTGTGTGGATGGAGCCAGCACCTGGAAAACATATTGGAAGATCATCTTTCCGATCATGAAGCCGATGCATGCCACAGTGGCAGTTCTGACAGCACTTGGAACCTGGAATGATGTTATGACTCCATTGGTTATCATGTCCGGATCTACGGGTGGAACCACATTGCCTCTGGCACAGCTGAATTTCCAGACTCAGTTCGGAACAAACTATAACCTTGCGTTTGCCTCTTATCTGCTGGCACTGCTTCCGATCCTTCTGTTTTATCTGATCTGCCAGAAGCACATTTTAAATGGTGTTGTAAACGGTGCCGTAAAATAAAAACACAAGAAAAAGGAGGATTCACATATGGGAATCATCTACTGCGAGAAAGACAGAACGTTTACCCTGCAGACAAAAGAAACTACATATCAGATGCAGGTGGATCAGTACGGATTTCTTCTTCATCTCTATTATGGTAAAAAGGCAGAAGGCTGCATGGATTATCTTCTGACCTACTATGACAGAGGATTTTCCGGAAATCCCTATGATGCGGGAACAGACAGAACCTATTCCATGGACTCTCTTCCACAGGAGCTTTCCTGCTACGGAAACGGAGATTTCCGCAGTGCATCACTGATGCTGGAAAACGGTGACGGAAGCATGAGCTGTGATATGCGTTACAAGAACTATACTATCCGTGACGGTAAATACAGCCTTCCGGGGCTTCCGGCGGTTTATGCGGATAATGATGAGGCACAGACTCTGGAGATCGTACTGGAGGATCCGGCTACCGGCGTGGAGGCCATGCTTCTTTACGGTGTACTTCCGGAACTGGATATCATTACAAGAAGCGTCTATATCCGCAATCAGAGCAGTGAGAAGATCTATGTGAACAAGGTGATGTCCGCAGAACTGGATTTTCTTTACGGAGATTATGACCTGCTTACTTTTTACGGAAGACATGCCATGGAGCGGAATCTGCAGAGAGTACCGGTGGCTCATGGAAGTCAGATGATCGGCAGTGTCCGTGGCACATCCAGCCATCAGTATAATCCGATGATGATCCTGGCAGAGAAGGACACAACAGAGGATCATGGAGGCTGCTATGCTATGTCCTTTGTATATAGTGGAAATTTCCAGGGTGAGGTTCTTAAAGATCAGTACAATCAGACAAGAATGCTCCTTGGTGTACAGGAGGAGTGCTTCCGGTATCCGCTGGAAGCCGGGGAGACCTTCTATGCACCTGAGGTGATCTTAAGCTACACAGATCAGGGAATGAACCGTCTTTCCCAGAATCTGCACAGCTGCATCCGTCATCATATCTGCCGTGGTAAATATAAGACAGAGGTCCGTCCGGTGCTGGTAAACAGCTGGGAGGCAGCATATTTTGATTTTACAGGGGAGACTTTATATAATCTGGCAAAAGAGGCAAGGAGCCTTGGTATCGATATGCTGGTTCTGGATGACGGCTGGTTTGGAAAACGTGACGATGACAACAGTGGTCTTGGGGACTGGTATGTCAATGAGAAGAAGCTTGGAGAGACTCTCGGCGGACTGGTAAAAAGAGTCAATGACCTTGGAGTGAAATTCGGTATCTGGATCGAGCCTGAGATGATCTCTGAGGACAGTGATCTTTACCGTGAGCATCCGGACTGGGCACTTACGATTCCGGGAAGAAAACCAGTGAGATCCAGAAATCAGCTGGTACTTGATTTTTCCAGAAAAGAAGTTGTAGACGGAATCTTCGGACAGATCAGTGCGGTATTGGATAATGCCAATATTGAGTACGTTAAATGGGACATGAATCGAAGCCTGATGGATGTATTTTCCGTAATGACCAAGGATCAGGGACGTGTAATGTATGATTATGTCCTGGGATTGTACGATTTTCTGGACCGTATGGTGAACCGTTATCCGGATCTTCTGATCGAGGGCTGCAGCGGCGGCGGCGGAAGATTTGACGCAGGTATGCTGTATTACACACCGCAGATCTGGTGCAGCGACAACTCTGATGCTATTGACAGGCTTCGGATCCAGTATGGCACTTCCTTCGGATATCCGGTATCGGCCATGGGAGCACATGTATCTGCAGTGCCGAACCATCAGACAGGAAGGATCACTCCGTTACATACCAGAGGTGTGGTTGCTATGTCCGGAACCTTCGGCTACGAGCTGGATCTTCTGAAGCTGACTGAGGAAGAAAAAGATGAGGTCCGCAGCCAGATCGGGGAATTCCGTAAATATGCGCCACTGATCCAGAACGGACGGTACTATCGCCTGACAGATCCGTTTAAGAGTGAGGTCTGTGCATGGGAGATCGTTGGAAATTCTCAGGAAGAAGTTCTGCTCAATGTTGTCATGGAGGAGATCCATGGAAATATGACTGTGAATTATGTGCAGCTTCGCGGCCTTGATGAGAGTGCACTTTATAAGGAACAGACTACCGGCAGGATCTATTCCGGAGCTGCTCTGATGCATGGTGGAATGCCGCTTCCTGCAGAGTTTGGGGAGTACAGAGCTTATCAGTATCATTTTGTGAGAGAATAAGAGCGTATTGAGACAGTAAGATAAATAAAAGGATCCGTCATACAGACAGCTGAAAAAGCCGATGTATGGCGGATCTTTTTTTATCATAGCTCAGTGTACGGTGATCTGATAGCTCTTGATAAATTCCTCATCCGGTTTCAGCACATTGATATTTGCTTTTTCGGAAAGAGGCTTTTCAAAACCACAGTCATCACAGCGTCCCATCCACGGCTCCAGGCATACGAAGGGAGCACCGGGTACGGACCAGATACCGAAATTCGGGAAGCCCTCACTGGTAAGTGTCAGATATGGAGTTCCGTCCGGGAAGAGGATACCGGCCTTTTGGATCTGGCCGTTATCAAAAACAAGAGCGTCTTTATCAAACATATGAGGAGCAATGGAACAGGTTCCGTTTTCAAGGGAAAGTGTATGTGGTTCGTCAGCAAGGACTGTTCCTACAGACGTATCGATAAGGAGATAGGTAAGAGTGTCCAGGCCTTCAAAAGCAAGACGGTAATCACTCTGGGATTCGCCTTCACGTACCGGAACACGGAATGCCGGATGGCCGCCGATGGTAAAATACATAGTTTCAGAATCATTATTAACTACTTCCCAGCATACTTCCAGGTCGTGCTTCTTCAGAGTGTAGGTGATCTTCAGAGCGAAAGCAAACGGATAAACATTCAAGGTTTCTTCAGAGGACTTAAGGACAAAGGAAAGGGAAGTATCGGTGATATCCGTGCAGATAAAATCGCTGTCCCTTGCAAAGCCGTGCTGGCTGGAAGGATATTCCTTTCCGTTCAGACGCCAGATATCTTTGTAGTTACGTCCCACGTTGGGAAAAAGTACAGGCGCATGGCGTTTCCAGTAAGCCGGATCTGCCTGCCAGAGGATCTCCCTGTCATTAGTCTTGTCATAGATGCCGGTGAGTTCAGCACCGTGATCGGAAACGGAAATCTTAAGAAAGCTGTTTTCAATCGTTCGTGTCATGATAAACCTCCTGTATGACAGCATTCGGGTAATATTACCTCGGAATTGCTGCATGTTTTTTTCTATTTTAGCACATTTTTCAGATGATAACGAGAAAAATACAATCTGTGAAAAATATAACTGGAAAATCTGTCATATTTCACAAGAGAAATTGCTGTTTTTTGGAAGAATAACCTTGACTAATGAAGGATAAATCTATAAAATAATTATGTGCGTAGAAAACATACATTTTTTATGTTTTAAAGAACAATAATTAGGAGGAAAATGTAAAATGGCAAAATGGGTTTACATGTTTA
>OGUP01001630.1_pt1 | contig 12207 bp, 9 predicted proteins | sample 1553661 | NCBI WGS metagenome assembly OGUP01 (sample SAMEA2580026, study PRJEB22360) | human gut metagenome | biome: human gut; feature: human-associated habitat; material: faeces | place: Denmark | collected 2008/2010
CAGGGTCAAGGGACAGCGTCCCTTGTGGGGTTTGGGGCAACGCCCCAACCGTTCCGCGGGCGACCAGTATGCTAAACGCGCTCAACCAAGGCGCAGGCAGCGAAGCGTCCCTGCCAGTAACTTTGCGCTCCCGCAGGAGCGCTCTCAAGCTGCACATTCGACCACTCACATATTGTCGCGCCAGATGGGCGCGACCAGACTGTAAGCCCCCAGTCGCCCAAACTCATAAAAATTCTCATCGAGGGCTTGACAAAACAGGCAATCGGGTATATTATAATATTGAGCGAGCCCACCACGCATAAGGCATCGAAAGATGCACTGCGAACCAAGGTGGGACTTTTTTTACTGTGGGGAATGCTGAAATGGCTGATTTGGTTCAAATGAAGATACCCAAGACCTACGATGAGCAAATTCTAAATTTGCAGGAAAAGCACGGGCTGATTATCGCTGATTGTGCAAAGGCAAAAGAAATTTTGAAAACTGTCAACTACTATCGTTTGAGTGCCTATGGAATTGATTTGCTTGATAAGCAAACGGACAAGTATCGTGAGGGTACAAGCCTTGAACAAATCTATTCGCTCTATCAGTTTGACAGTAGACTTCGGAATATCATCAGTCCCGTGATTGAGTATGTTGAAATCAGACTGCGGTCATGTATTTCATATCATTTAGCAATAAAATACGGTGCAGAATGCTATCGTGACCGTTCTTTTTTCAAACCTTGGATAAGCGGTGTGTTCGGAAAAGACATGTTCGATGTTTTCAATGAACGTGTGGATGCCGAGATTAGAAAGCAGTCAAAAAAACCAATGGTGGTTCACCACATGCAAAAATACGAAGGGCATTTTCCTATTTGGGTTGTGGTTGAACTTCTCTCCCTCGGAGCATTGTCCACACTGTATTCGCTCATGAAACGAGAGGATCAAAAAGCAATAGCACTGAACTTCCAAACCGGGTTTGTATATGTCAAAAGTTGGTTCGCCGCACTTGTCGAGATTCGCAACATATGTGCTCACTATGGCAGACTATATAACATGCCTCTCAATTCGCTCGCAAAACTGCCACCGAAAGAAAGCCAATATGCAAATTCAAGACTCTTTACTGACTGCCTTGCACTCAAATACATCATGCACGGAGAAAGCATTTGGAATACGTTCGTTCTGAATCTTCGCGCGATTATTGATGAATGCCCTGACGTGAATCTCAAATGTATTGGTTTCCCTGATGATTGGGAAAGACTGTTGCGATAAGTTTTTAGGGGTCGCCACAAATTGTGACAACCCCTTTTTTGATTTCAACTATGCGTACCGGAGGCTTTCCCCCTCACTTCTCCATCTCCATGACTCTCCTCTTAAACACCGCACGCCCATGGTTCTTCTTGTCCGTGCGGAAGAGGCTCAGCGTCTTTTCCAGCACCGCAATGTCAATCGGCTTGGAAAGGTGCATATCCATGCCCGCTTCCAAGCTCTGCTGAATGTCGTCCGCAAAGGCGTTCGCGGTCATGGCGATAATCGGAATCGTCCGGCCGACGGGGTTGTCGCTGGCGCGGAGGGCGCGCGTCGCTTCGTAGCCGTTCATCACGGGCATCTGCACGTCCATCAGGATAACGTCGTAGTCGCTGGGGCGGACGTGGTCGAACGCCTCCACCAACTGCTTGCCGTCGCTGTAAATCGTGCAGGTCGCGCCCTGCATGTGCAGCAGCTCCTCCAGAATTTCCGCATTCAGCGGATTGTCCTCCGCGCAGAGCAGCCGCACCCCGTTCAGCACCGATGTGCCGTCCACGTTCCCGATATTGCCGAATTCCGTACGCAGTTTCGCCATCTCGTTCTCCAGATTGGAGAGGAAGAACGGCAGCGGCACAAAGCCGTCCAGCCCACAGGCGCTGATGATATCCAGCACTTCCTCGCGCTGCCCCGCCTGCATACAGAATACGAAAATCGGCTTCCCGGCGGCCTCGCGCATCTGGCGAACCAGCGGACGCAGCATCTCCGGCGCGCGGTACTGGCAGGACAAAAGCACTACGTCCACATCCTCCTGCCGCAGGATGCTCACCGCGTCTTCAGGGCGCTCGACCGCCTCCGCCGTCACGGGTGTGTGTTCCAGCGCATCCTGCACGTCCGCCACGCGCCCCGGCGTATAGCCAACCAGCAGCAGGTGGCAGTCCTTCACCGTGTGCGCGCGGTCATCCGCTTGTGCGTCCACCTTGAACTCCAGCAGCACTTCGAAGCGGCTGCCTTCGCCCGGCGCACTCTCGACGTTAATCACGCCGCCCATCATGTCCACAATGCTTTTGGTGATTGCCATGCCCAGCCCGGTACCCTGCACCTTGTTCGTCACGGAATCCTCCACGCGGGTGAACACGTCAAACAGGTGCTTCTGGAACTCCTCCGTCATGCCGATGCCGTTGTCCTTGACCACAAAGGCGTATTTCACATACGAATGCCCGCTGCGGGACACCTCGCGCACGTCAAGGCTGATTTCGCCGCCCTGCTGGGTGTACTTGACCGCGTTGGACAGGATGTTCAGCAGCACCTGCCGCAGACGGGTCGCATCGCCGATGAAATTCTCGTGGTGAATCTGGCTCGCGCGGACGATAAAGTGCTGCCCGCGCTGGCGCGTCTGCGGGCGGATGATGGCTTCAATCTGCTCAATCTGCTCAGCAAGATTGACTTCATCCATGCGCAGCGTCACCGCGCCGCTCTCGATTTTGGACATGTCCAGCACGTCATTAATCAGCCCCAACAGATGCTCGCTGGATGTATGCAGCTTGTCGATGTAGGCCTGCAGCTTCTCCGGATTGTTCAGGTCGTGCTGCATCAGGTTCGTCAAGCCGATGATGGCGTTCATGGGTGTGCGGATGTCATGGCTCATATTCGTCAGGAACGCCGTCTTGGATACGTTGGCGGATTCCGCCAGTTTCAGCGCATCCACCGCTGCCTGACGTGCCTGATCCAGCTCCGCGTTCGCCTGTGCAAGCGCCTGCGCGTTCTCCGTCTCCACGGCGTAGCGCTCCCGGTTCTGCATCGCCGTCAACAGGAAGTACATTGCCCCCACCGTCAGCAGCAGCAAGACGAAGAACGCAATGTTGACTATCAGCGTAATCGAATCCACCATTGCGCGCGCACCGGCAGCGACCTCCACCCCCGGCACAAGAAACAGCATCGTCCAGTCGCATCCGGTTAGGCGCTTCATGCACAAGAAATACTGTGTTTTGTCCACCAGCACATCGGTGCAGGTGAAATGATTGTCGGATGCTTCAAGTTCCGTCAGACAGTTATCAAAATTGCCCGCGTGCGGGTAACGGAGCGTCCGCAGCGCCGGATAAATGTTCCGTCCCAGAAAGTTGATGTTCTCATCCGCCGCGTCGGAATACATCTTCACGCCGTCGCTGATGACGACATAGGTGCTGTTCTGCGTGTGAAATGCGCTGCTGCGGAAGAACGGCGTCAGGCTGCTCATGCCCTTGAGCAGCACCAGATGCGTGATGCGGATGCTTTTTTCCCCCATCGCAACCGTCAGCGGCTGCATGATGGGCAGGGAAAAGACCATTTGATTTTCATCGCCGCCCTTGCCGCGAATAAGGAAACACTGTCGCCCCGTCATGCCAAGCGTATCGGCAAATTCGCAGGGCATCTGCTCTCCCGCCGCGTTAATCAGGTTTCCGCTTTCGTCAATCGCAAGGAATCGCAGGGCGCTGTCCTGCGACATCAGCTGATTCTGTGTCGCCTGAAGCAGCTGCACGAGTGCCTCCTGTGTCGTCGGGGCGTAGAAAGCTACGGACCTATCCATTACAGTCAGGAAATCCCACTGCTGTTCCAGCGTGATGGACAGCTTCTCGTACATTTGCGACGTAATTTCCGTCAGCTGATTTTGGCTTTCTCGGTAGAGTTCTTCGCGCGTATAGCGGGTGAAAAAGCGCATCCCAAGGAAAATGAGCGCAAATAAAACAACGCCGACCAGCACCAGCATCGGCAGTTTGCTGTGGGTCAGGCGCTGGCGAATCGACGCTTTCGCAGCTTTCATGCGCTCATCCCCCTGCGTCATGTGTTTTCCGCGCCTCCAAACGGGCACTGCCGCTTTTTCCCGCAGCGCCCGTGCAGGCAGATGGATAATATCATCTTTATTATACCATTGAGGACATTCCATGTCAAGGCACAAAGAAGCGGCGATGTTCATTTTCCACCGCCGCCGAGGGATTATTCCGTCCAGCTGTACACCCATTCGCCCTGCTGGTTGATGTAGCCGTATTGGGTCGTGCCGTCGCCCTGCACCATTCCCACATACGCTAATTCGCCGTAAAATTGCGTCACAAAGCTGAATTGCAGCGGAATCGCCAGTTCGCCGCTTTCGTCGAGATACCCTGCCAGCCTCGTGCCGTCTATATCGTACACTGCCTGCAAGCCCGACGGGAAATACACGTCCGGCTGGTCGTATTCCGGGAATGTCCACTTCGCTTCGCTGATGATTTCGCCCTGCATGTTCACCCAACCGCAGCGGCGCTGTCTGCCCTTCTCCACAACGTACATGCACAAGCCGTTCTCCTCCGGCGTCCACAGCCGCACGATATTTTCGCCTTGCAGGGTGAACAGCTCCTCGCCCGCCACGCTGTACATCGTGAAGCTGTGTTCGCCCGTCGGCAGCACATAGCAGCCATGCCGGACGTCTGCATAGTGCGTATCCGTCGTGCGCATCACAACATTCCCCGTCCGGTCGATGACGCCGCAAGTGCCGTCGGTCAATTCAACCTCCGCATAGCCATCCTCAAACTCGAAGGTATACGCAAACTGCGGTTCAATCACCACTTCGCCGCTTGTATTACAATAGCCGTATAAGCCGTTCTCGTCCACCACCTCAAACAGCCCGCCGCTAATCACGGTATCGCAGTTCGCCGCATTGATGCCCTCCGGCAGGGGATATTCCTTCCCCGTTTCGTCCAGCAGCAGCGTCTGCACAATGTTGTAATCATCGTCCCAGAATGTGACAACGGCGTACCCGTCATAAAAATTGGAACCCATGTTGTCCGAATCATACTTTGCCGGAATCACCATTTCGCCCGTATCGCGGCTGACATAGCCCCACTTGCCGGTTTCGTCTGCCACGGCAATCAAGCGGCTGTTCGACTCCCTATGATTCACGCCCCGCCACTTCAAGCCGCTGAAAACACCGCTCTGCACATCAAAGAAGCCTTCCATCCATTCCGTGCCGAGACTGTTTTTCCCCGTCGCCTTCTTGTATAGCAGCCAAATGCCCGTTTCGCGTCCGCCGTAATAGAAGCCATCATACCCACTGTCCACATATACGTCCTCATCCAGCAGCAGCACAATTTCGCCGTCACGGTTCGCGAACCCCTCCCGGTCGCCCTGCTGAATCCACGCATAATTGCCCCGGAAGTCGCTCGCATCATCGAATTTCGGCGGAATCACCCAATTCCCCGTCTCGTCGATATGCCCCCACAAGCCGTTGTCGCCTTTCGCGGCATATAAATACCCTTCCGCCGACGCGCAGCCCAGCAGCATCAGCAGGCACAATATCCCGCACAGCAGTTTCTTCATGCGTTTTCCCTCCTATGGTGATTTCTGCCTTCATGATACCAGCCTTGCACCCGTTTCGCAAGCGTTCCGACGCATTTGTTACAATTGAAAAAAGCAGGGAGAACGAATCCCCCTGCCCATATTGATTGGTTACTCCGCCAGCAGCGGCGCGACAAGCCCTTCCAGCACCGTCAGCGTCACCGACCCGACCTTGTTGTACACGATTTTCCCGGCCGCATCGACAATGACCGTCATCGGCAGCTGCGTCGAGCCGCCCAGTGACTTAATCACCGCGCCCGTCTTGTCCAGCGCGAACGGCATGTCGAGGTTCTCCTTCGCGAGGAACTTGTCCACATCATCCGTCACGAGATTCGAGTGAATCGCCACCAGCGAGATTTCGTCGCCATACTCCGCGTACAGCTCCGCAAAATACGGCAGCTCCGCCACGCACGGCGTACACCATGTCGCCCAGAAGTTAATGACCGTCACTTTTCCCTTCTGCGCCGACAGCGTAAATTCGCCGCCGTCTTCGCCATACAGCGGTACGGTGAAGTCCGGGCACTTCATCCCGACTTCGTAGCCCACGGGCGTATCGTCGTCCGGCGCTTCCGTGGCTTCGGGTGCAATCGTTTCCGTCGCGGCGGGCTGACTTACCGGTTCTTCCACCGTGTCCGCCTTGTTTACCTGCCACATCACCACGCCCAGCACTACCAGCGCCGCCGTCCACGCCGCCATCACGCGAATGCGGCGGTTCGTGCGCTTTTTGTTGTCTTCCGGCTTCATCGGCTGCACTTCGTTCGCTTTCAGCGTAATTTTGCCCATTCTCATGCTGATGGCTTTCGTCGGGCAAACGTCCACGCACGATGCGCAGTGGATGCACTCATGGTCGCCCACATGCCGAATATCCATCTTGCAGTGCGCCACGCAGCGCCCGCAGTTCGTGCATTTGCTCTTCTCGACCTTCACGCCGAGAATCGACACACGCGCGAACAGCCCGTAAATCGCCCCCAGCGGGCAGAGAAAGCGGCAGAACGCGCGGTAGAAGAACACGCACGCCAGCAGAATCGCCACCATGATGACGAATTTGCGCGTAAAGAGGATGTTGAGGATGGAGAACTTGCCCGCATTGACCGGGTTCGCCAGCAAGCCCATTGCGCCCTCGAACGTCCCCGCCGGGCAGATGTACTTGCAGAAGCCCGGCACGGGATACTGCTGCAAGCTGTACGCCAGCGGGATGATGACCACGAACACCGCCAGCAGGACGTATTTGAGATACGACAGCGCATGGGTGAAGCGGCTTTTCTTCACCTTCGGCGTCGGAATCTTGTAGAACAATTCCTGAATCAGCCCCAGCGGGCAGAGCCAGCCGCAGATGGTGCGCCCCAAAATCAGCCCGTAGAGCATCAGAATGCCCAGAACGTAGTACGGCGCGCGCTTATCCGAGGACGCCAGCGCGTTTTGCAGCGCCCCCAGCGGACATGCGCCAATCGCGCCCGGACAGGAGTAGCAGTTGAACCCCGGCACGCAAAAGTTCTTGATGCTGCCAGTGTAGATGTCGCCCTTGATGAATCCCTTCACATAGGCGTTGTAGAGCAGGGCGGCGTAAACCTGTATGAGCCGCCGGGTGGTGGGCTTATGGGCGCTCCACCATGCCGCAAATTTCTTAGCCAAGGCCGATACACTCCGTACAAATATTGATTGCCTTCACCAGCACATCGAACATGCCGCCGTTCATCACACCCAGCACAATCAGCGCCACCGCCGCCGCCGCGATGATCACGCGGATGACGTTCCTGCCCGTCGTCTTTTCCGGAGCGGCTGCATCCGGCTTGCGCTTCGGGGCGCTCCTGCGGAGTTCCAGTTCCTTCATCAACAGGCGGAAATTCCACTGCTCAGCCGCCATCAGGAGGATGAACGCCAGCCCAATCCACGGGAACGTTTCAATCACCATCTGGCGCACGACGACTTCCAAATCACGCGAGGCAAAATTCGACCAGTCCAGCAGGAATCGCCCTGCCATGCCCCCGCAAATCAAGCACAGAATCGCTGCGCCGCACCATACGCCGATACGCTGTTTCTTCACTTTGCGGATTTCGTCCGTCTCCTCCGTCCGCGCGCGCAGCATCAGCAGCTGATTCTCCACCGGCACGCGAAGCGATTCCTTCTGCTCCGGCTTTCCGGCGATGATGTTCGCCGCCAGCAGCGCCAGAAAAACCCACACGCTCCACGCAATCGAGGCGAAGTGCGCCGTGACAATTTCCCGGCTGTAAATATCGTGAATCCGCAGCCCGTTTTCGCCCATGTTTTCCGGCGCGATGCCCTCATGATAGATGGTCACGCACTGCCAAATCAACAGCGCCGCCATCAGCACCGTCGCCGCGCTCAGCAGCCGCTGAAGCATGATGCGCACCGAGCGTTTGCTCTCTGCCTTCATTCCGCGTTCCTCCCACTTTGCCGGACGCGCAGTACGCCCGGAACGCTACTGGCTCCATTATAGTGCAATGAATGGGATGCGTCAAACAATTCATCGGATTTTCGCTGTTTCTTTTCCGTTTTTCCGATTGGAGCCCGGCGGCATTGTGAAAAAATCATCAATTTTTGTCCATTTTGTGCCGTCCGCTCTTGCTTTTCCGCATCATCTGTGATACCATAAACGCACAGGCTGCTTGTTCAGCCCTTCACCATGAAGGAGGAAATATATAATGGGTTTTCTGGCAGGAAAGACAGCGATTATTACCGGCGCGGGCTATGCGAAGCTCAGCAACGGCCGCTGCGGTTCGATTGGCTACGGCATTGCGACCGCTTACGCCAAGGAAGGCGCGAATCTGGTCATCACGGGCCGCAACGTGAAGAAGCTGACCGACGCGAAGGAAGAACTGGAACGCCTCTATGGCGTGAAGGTGGTGTGCGTGCAGGCGGACGTGAATGACAGCGCGGACAACGAGGCTGTTGTGAACAATGTCGTCAAACAGGCGATTGACACCTTCGGCCGCATCGACGTGCTGATTAACAACGCGCAGGCTTCCGCATCCGGCGTTCCGCTGGCTGACCATACCACCGAGCAGTTCAATCTCGCGCTGTATTCCGGTCTGTACGCCACATTCTATTATATGAAGGCGTGCTACCCCTATCTGAAGGAAACAAAGGGCGCGGTCATCAACTTCGCCTCCGGCGCGGGTCTGTTCGGCAACTACGGGCAGTGCGCGTATGCCGCGGCAAAGGAAGGCATTCGCGGTCTGACCCGCGTTGCCGCCACCGAATGGGGCAAGGACGGTATCAACGTCAACGTCGTCTGCCCGCTGGCATGGACGACGCAGCTGGAGAACTTCCAGAAGGCATATCCCGAGGCGTTCAAGGCGAATGTCAAGATGCCCCCGATGGGTCACTACGGCGATTCCGAGGTAGAAATTGGCCATGTGTGCGTCCAGCTGGCTTCCCCGGACTTCAAATTCATGTCCGGCGAAACCATCACCCTCGAAGGCGGCATGGGTCAGCGCCCTTAACCGCTCGCATCTTTGCTCCCTTCTGCGCACCGCGGAAGGGAGTTTTTTGTCCCCAGTGGAGGTCTTTTCGCATGAACACCAACCGAATCGCGTATTTCCTCGCCGTCGTCCGCGAAGGCAGCTTTTCCGCCGCTGCGAAGAACATGTACGTCTCCCAGACCGCCATCAGCCAGCAGATTGCGTCGTTGGAAAAAGAAATGGGCTGCGCGCTGTTCCACCGCCTGTCCACCGGCGCCGGAATCAGCAGGCTCCATATGCTTGCCGCAACCATCACGCCCGCCGCGAAGCCGCTCAAGCCCTTCTGCACCTTCTCCGGCAAGTCGCGTTTGAGGAAGAAAACCAGCGCCGCGCCCAGCGTTGTGCCGAGAAAGGGCACGAGCAGCCCTTGCAAAACCTGTGTGTTCATGAAAAGTGGATACCTCCTTCATTCGCGGATGTTCACCTCCGCGTTTTTCTTGCATGAACACATGGTATCACACCCGTTTTTTCCTGTCAAGGGGCAAAAAAAACGGCGAAAATGCAAAATTGCCGCTGCTGTCATCCAGAAAAACATAATTAGTGCAGCAAAAGCCCTTGCCATATGCGCCCGCATGGTGTATGATGAAAAACGTGAAAGGCGAAAGTATCGCCTCTCGACAAGGGCGTCGGGACTCCGCATCGGCGGGTTCTGCGCCGATGGTAATACTATTTCCGGATTCACCTGAACCAGCTGCTTGTGCCTTTTCCCCGCTGGCGTCCGCTCATTCCACTTAGCGTAGCGCTGCTACGCTGCGTTTCATTCGCGTTAGCCAGCGTGAAAAATTCACGGCGCATCTTGGCTCATTTTCATCCGGAAATAGTATCAAGCATGTTTATGATTTGAAAGGAGTCCTGCATCATGGCGAATTATTGCCAGCGCGTTCTTGACGATTTGAAGGTTCGCTATGCCCACGAGCCGGAATTCATTCAGGCAGCGACCGAAATTTTGACGACCCTTAAGCCCGTTATCGAACGGAACGAAGAGAAGTATGAAGCGGCGGGACTGCTCGAACGCTTCGTGGAGCCGGAGCGCATCATCACCTTCCGTGTGCCGTGGATCGACGATCAGGGCAAGGTGCAGGTCAACCGCGGCTACCGTGTGCAGTTCAACAGCGCGATTGGCCCGTACAAGGGCGGTCTGCGCCTGCATCCCAGCGTCAACCAGTCGATTTTGAAGTTCCTTGGCTTTGAGCAGATTTTGAAGAACAGCCTGACCGGTCTGCCCATCGGCGGCGGCAAGGGCGGCTCCGACTTCGACCCCAAGGGCAAGAGCGACAACGAAGTGCAGCGCTTCTGCCAGTCCTTCATGACTGAGCTGTACCGCTACATCGGCAAGGACACCGACGTGCCGGCGGGCGATATTGGCGTCGGCGCACGCGAAATCGGCTACCTGTACGGCCAGTACAAGCGCATTACCGGGCTGTATGAAGGCGTGCTGACCGGCAAGGGTCTGACGTGGGGCGGCAGCCTCGCGCGCAAGGAGGCCACCGGCTACGGTCTGTGCTACTTCACGCAGGCGATGATGGAGCGCAACGGCAAGACCATTGCGGGCAAGACGGTCGTTGTGTCCGGTTCGGGCAACGTCGCCATTTACGCGGTGCAGAAGATTACCGAGATGGGCGCGAAGGTCGTCGCCATGAGCGATTCCAACGGCTACATCTACGACCCCGACGGCATTAAGCTGGATGTGGTCAAGCAGCTGAAGGAAGTGGAGCGCAAGCGCATCAAGGAGTATGTCAAGGCTGTTCCGACCGCGACCTACACTGAGGGCTGCTCCGGCATCTGGACGATTCCCTGCCAGATTGCCCTGCCCTGCGCAACGCAGAACGAAATCAACGAAGCATCCGCCAAGGCGCTGATTGCCAACGGCGTGGAAGCAGTCGGCGAAGGCGCGAACATGCCCTCGACGCTGGAAGCCACCGCGGCGTTCCAGCAGGCGGGCGTGCTGTTTGCCCCGGCGAAGGCTGCCAACGCGGGCGGCGTGGCGGTTTCCGCGCTGGAAATGAGCCAGAACAGCCAGCGCCTGAGCTGGACGTTCGAGGAAGTGGACGCGAAGCTGAAGGATATCATGGTGAACATCTTCGCCAAGGTGGATTTGGCGGCGCACGAGTACGCCAAGGAAGGCGATTACGTCGCGGGCGCGAACATTGCGGGCTTCCTGAAGGTTGCCGACGCGATGATGGCGCAGGGCGCGGTGTAATCAGCGGATAAAAATCGGCAGTATCAAAAAACCGGCAGAGCAATTTCGCACTGCCGGTTTTTTGTATGCGGATATTATGAAATTTCCAGCGCAATTTCCATCATCTGCGTGAAGGTGTTCTGCCGCGCCTCGGCATCCAGCTCCTCGCCCGTGAAGGGATTGTCGGAAATGGTGCAGATGGTCAGCGCATTCTTGCCCAGCCGCGCCGCGTTCAGGTACAGCGCCGCCGCTTCCATCTCCACCGCCAGCACGCCCAAGCCTTGCAGCACCTGCCCCGGCGACGGCTGCGACTCGTCATAGAAAATATCCGACGAGTACAGCGCACCCGGCACGGGGGTCACGCCGAGCTTCTTGGCCGCTTCCATTGCGGCAGAAAGCAGCGCGTAGGAACAGCAAGGCGCGACGTTCCCGCGGAAACCGTACTGCTGCCCGAAATTGCTGTTCGTGTACGCGCTCATGCCCAGCACGATGTCGCGCACTTTCAGCTTCTGGCTGAGCATCCCCGCCGTGCCGACGCGGATTATGTTTTCCACACCGTAGAACTTGAACAACTCGTAGGAGTAAATGCCGATGGAGGGCATCCCCATGCCGGACGCCATCACGGACACGCGCTTGCCCTTGTAGGTGCCAGTGTAGCCCTGCACGCCGCGCGTGTTGTTGACCAGCACGGCGTTTTCGAGGTAGTTGTCCGCAATGAACTTCGAGCGCAGCGGGTCGCCGGGCATGAGGACAGTGCGGGCGAAATCGCCTTCCTTGGCAGTAATGTGTGGGGTCGGAATCATGTCAGTCGCTCCTTTTCAGGTTGGTACCCTGATTATACCATAGAATCGGGATCTTCGCAATCCGTTGATTGCAGCACTTCGCGCAGATTATCGAAAATGCGCGCGTTCGCCGCCATGTGCGCCATCGGGCGGTCGTAGACGACGCTTCCGCCGCGGATGTCGCCGCAGCGCCC
>OGUP01001638.1_pt1 | contig 12165 bp, 8 predicted proteins | sample 1553661 | NCBI WGS metagenome assembly OGUP01 (sample SAMEA2580026, study PRJEB22360) | human gut metagenome | biome: human gut; feature: human-associated habitat; material: faeces | place: Denmark | collected 2008/2010
CGTCAGGGAATAGGGCACGATGCCCGCGCGGGAAACCAGACCAATGGTGGGACGGATGCCGACCAGGCTGTTGGCGGAAGAGGGGGAACGGACGGAATTGATGGTATCAGTGCCCAGGCCGATGATACCGATATTGCAGGCGATGGAAGCGCCGGTGCCGCCGGAGGAACCGCCGGGCACCCGGTCCGTGTTCCAGGGATTCTTGGTTGCACCGTAAAAGGAAGTCTCCGTGGTGGAGCCCATGGCGAACTCGTCCATATTCAGCTTGCCCAGGGGGATCATGCCCGCAGTATGCAGCTTTTCAATCACCGTTGCGTTATAAGGCGGCTTAAAGCCGGTGAGAATCTTAGACGCACAGGTGGTCAGTTGACCTTTGGTACAGATATTATCTTTGATACCGATGGGCACACCGGCCAGCGGGGACAATGCCTCCCCGGCGTCGATCCGGCTCTGTACCGTCTCAGCCTGCTGCAAAGCAGCCTCTTTATTCAGTGAGGTGTAGCAGTTATAAGTGCCGTCCTTGCTGTCAATGGCAGCGATGACCGCATCTACCGCCTCCGGCGCAGACAGCTCGCCTGCTTTTATCTTTTGCGCCAGCTCGGCTGCGCTCCATTCAAAAACATTCATGCTGCGCCCTCCTTACTCTACCGTCTTAGGCACCACAAAGGCGCCGTCCTGGCTCTCCGGTGCATTGGCCACCACTTCTTCCGGGGTCATGTGCACCTCCACCTGATCCTTGCGGAACACATTGGTCACCGGGAAGCAGTGGCTCTTGGCCTCTACCCCGTCGGTGTCCAGCTGGCTCAAGGTGTCGATATAAGTAAGCAGTTCCTGCAGCTGGTCGCCAACGGTGGCTTCCTCCGCAGGGGTCAATTCAATTCTGGCCAAACTCTCCAGATACTGGATCAGTTCCGGTGTGATCTTCATACGCTAACCTCGATCTATCTATCGTTCTATACGCTCCGTTACGCTTTCGGTGCCGGGCGGCGCAGCTTAATGTGTGCCTCTCGCAGCTGCATTTCGCTAACGGTGTTGGGTGCGCCCAGCAGCATATCCTGGGCATTGGAGTTCATAGGAAATGCGATTACCTCGCGAATGTTGTCCTCATCCCGCAGCAACATGATCAGCCGGTCTACGCCGGGTGCCATTCCTGCATGGGGCGGTGCGCCGTAATGGAATGCGTTAAACAGTGCACCAAACTTCTCTTCCACATCCTGGGCAGTATAACCGGCCATCTCAAAGGCCTTGATCATCACATCCGGGCGGTGGTTACGCACAGCGCCGGAGGACAGCTCCACGCCGTTACACACAATGTCGTACTGATAAGCCTTGATCTCCGTGGGCTCCTGGTGCAGCAGCGCGTCCATCTCGCCCTGGGGCATAGAGAACGGATTGTGGGTGAAAATCAGCTTGCCGTCATCGTCCCGCTCAAACATGGGGAAGTCGGTGATAAAGCACAAGTCGAACCGATCCTTGTCGATCAAATCCAGGCGACGACCTAATTCGGTACGGATCTGACCGGCAAGGTCATTGACGATCCGAATGTTGTCGCAAATAAAGAACAGGGTGTCGTCCGTTTTCAGGTCCAGCATGGTGCGCAGTTCCTCTTTCTTCTCGGGAGACAGGAACTTGTCAATGGGGCCTTTATAGCTGCCGTCCTCTTGAACGGTGATGTAGCCCAAGCCCTTCATGCCAATGTCCATGGCAAAAGCCAGCATTTTTTCGTACCAGCCCTTAGACTGTCCTGCACAGTTCGGCACCACGATACCTCGCACCGGACGGCCCTTAAAGGGCTTAAACTCTACGGTACTGAAATATTCGGTCAGATCATGGATGATCAGCGGGTTGCGCAAATCCGGCTTGTCCGTGCCGTATTTCAGCATGGACTCGGCGTAAGGAATACGCACAAAGGGCGCCGGGGTCACTTTCTTGTCAGAGAACTTGGTGAAGGTGTCATACAGCACCTCTTCCGCCACGGCAAACACATCTTCCTGGGTGGCAAAAGCCATTTCAAAATCCAGCTGATAGAACTCGCCGGGAGAGCGGTCCGCTCTGGCGTCCTCATCACGGAAGCAGGGCGCAATTTGGAAATAGCGGTCAAAGCCGGAGGTCATCAGCAGCTGTTTAAACTGCTGGGGCGCCTGGGGCAGTGCATAGAACTTGCCCTCGTGCTTACGGGAGGGAATGATATAGTCCCGGGCACCCTCCGGAGAGGAACAGGTCAAAATCGGGGTGGTGATTTCCGTAAAGCCCATTTCCGTCATCTTCTGCCGCAGGAAAGCGACTACCTTACTGCGGAAGAGAATGCTCTCATGCACCTGGGGATTACGCAGATCCAAAAAGCGGTACTGAAGTCGTACATCCTCACGGGTGTCCTTGGACTCGGAGATCTCAAAAGGCAGCGTGCGGGTACATTCGCCCAGCACGGTCACTTCCGTCACATGCACTTCCAGCTCGCCGGTAGCGATCTTTTTATTCACCGTCTCCGGGTCACGCTTTACGACCTTACCGGTCACGGAGATGACGCTCTCCTTACGAACGCCTTTCAGCAGCGCGTCGTCGTGGAACACCACCTGGGTCACGCCGTACTCGTCGCGCAGATCAACAAAGATCACACCGCCGTGATCGCGGATGGTATCTACCCACCCGGCCAGAGAAACAGTTTGGTTCAGCTGGTCAAAGGTCAGCTGATTACAGTTATGGGTTCTGTAAGCCATAATTCTTAAATCTTCCTTTCGCGGAATTTGGGTACAGTATCTACTGACCCACATTAACTCTGCTATTATAACACACACACCCGCCCACATTCAACCGCTAATTTATAATTTATTATATATAATACAAGCATTTCCGGCAAAAACAGCAAAAAGCCACCCGGCAAAACCGAGTGGCAAGGTTTTATTGTCTGGTACGCAAAGCGGCTGACATGGGAGGAACGGTTAACCGGCCGTCCATGCAGCTATCGTCAAAAAAGGCATAAGCATTGTCCCACACCGGATCCACGGCAAAGGTCTTAGGCTCAGAGGTGCGGTTCACTGCCGCCAGCAGGCGGGCACCGTCGCTTTGGCGCTCATAGCACACGCCGCCCAGGTCACCCTGCACCGGCACAAACTCGCCCTGCGCCAACGCTTTGCAGCCCCGACGCATTTGGCCCAGCCGCTGATACCAATGCAGTAAATCCCGATCCTGGTGCGCCCAAGGCATACAGCCCCGGTTGAAGGGGTCTTTCATGCCCTGCACACCTACCTCGTCTCCGTAATACAGAGAGGGTACGCCGGGCAAAGTATATTGCAGGAAAGAAGCCAGCTTCAGCAGCTGCACCCCGCGGGCGTAATCCGCCCCGGACAGGGTATTGTTGCGATGCTGCCAAGCCCGCCCTTGGCCGGTACAATCCGGTCCGGCCAACGCGGTAATAGCCCGCAGAGTATCGTGGGTACCGATATGGTTCATCAGCACCGCCGTCACCTGGGGCGGATAATGCTCAGTAATAGACAAGATGGCGTCCAAAAACGCCTGACCGCCGCCGTAGCGCACAAAGTGCAAGATTGCCGCGGTAAAGGGATAATTCATCACACTGTCCAGCTGATTCCCCAGCAGATAACGCCGCCGCTGCCCATAGGCAAACTTGGTGGTGGCGTCCTCCCACACCTCGCCGATAATGATGGCGTCCGGGTTCTCGCTTTTTACAGCCCGGCGCAGGTCGTCCAGGAACACATCCGGCAGTTCATCCGCCACATCCAACCGCCAGCCGCAGATGCCGCAGCGCATCCAACGGCGAAGAATGCCGTTCTCACCGCAAATATAGTCCCGATAAGATGGCTCCTCTTCACGGATCTCCGGCAGCAGGCGAATGCCCCACCAGGACTTGTAATCGTCCCGATCTTTGCCAAATTGGTACCAGCTGTAATAGGGGCTGTCCGGGCTGTTATAGGCGCCCACCGTAGGGTAATGACCATAGTAATTAAAATACTTGGAATCCCGCCCGGTGTGGCTGAACACACCGTCTAAAATCACACCGATCCCCAGTTTTTTCGCCTGGGTGCACAGATATTTTAAGTCCTCTGTATCGCCCAGCATAGGGTCGATCTTTTCATAATCCCCGGTGTCGTACCGATGGTTGGAATGAGCCTCGAAAATCGGATTCAAATAAATCGCGGTCACGCCCAGCTTAGCAATATACGGCAACTTCTCCGCAATGCCTTTCAGGTCGCCGCCAAAATAATCGTTGTTCCAAAGGCCGTTCATCTGGGCCTCGTCCCAAAAAGGCTCCTCCCCCCAGTTACGCCGCACCCGGGTGGCAGGCACACCGGTCTTTGGCGCGCCGGAATTGTAAAACCGATCCGGAAAGATCTGATAGATCAGTCCGCCCCGCAAAAAGGCCGGCGTTTGAAAATTCTTATCATACACCGTTTGCTGAAAATCTGCGCCGTCCGGCAGAAAATCCCCTTTGCCGCCCCCGGCGTTGCGCACGAAGTGCAGTCCCCAGGGGGTGTCCAATTCAAAATGATAAAAATACAGCCCCGGGGTGGTGGCGGCAAAATGCAGTTCCCAATACTCTGCCTCCGTGCCGCACATACCGGCCCAAAACATACCGTAAGACACCGGCGTTTCGCCGTCCTTGGTAACCACCAACCGGGCGCCGGAGCAATGCATATCCCGCGAGACCACCAGCCGCAGATGCACCGGCTCATCCGTTGCCACGGCGCGGATGGGCGACTTGTACTGTGGGTCTCTGGCGTTGAAGATCAGCATATTTTTCCTCTCTTAAACAGTAAAAAGCGGCAGACACAGGCATTGCCCTGCGCCTGCCGCAAGCAGATTTATTTCTTCTTGGTGGTTTTCTTTGTAGCAGACTTTTTGGCCGCAGGCTTTTTGGCTGCGGGTTTCTTCGCCGGCTTCTCGGCGGGCTTCTCCGCAGCAGCCGCCGCCTTTTGAGGCCGGGGCTGCGCTACAACCACCGGGTGGGTGTGCCAAATATTCTCCGCATATTCCTGCACGGCACGGTCTGCGCTGAAAATGCCTGCACCGCTGATATTCATCAGGCTCATCTTGGCAAAGGCGGTCTTGTCAGCATACACCTGTGCCGAACGCCGCTGGGCGTTTTGATAATCGGCAAAATCTGCCAGCGCCATATATGGGTCCACATTGATCAGTGAAGAGGTAATCTCACTAAAGTTCTTGCCGTTCACGCCATACTGGATCATATCAATGGCGTTCTTTAACGCCGGGTTATTGGTCACATAGTTCATGGGGTGATAGCCGCTGCGGCGCAGAGCCTCCACGTCCGGCGTCTTCATACCAAACAGGAAGATATTGTCCTCCCCTACGGCGTTGCAGATCTCCACATTGGCGCCATCCAGGGTGCCCAGAGTAACGGCGCCGTTGAGCATCAACTTCATATTACCGGTGCCGGATGCCTCCGTGCCGGCCAGCGAAATCTGCTCACTGATGTCCGCAGCAGGCATCAGCACCTCTGCTAAAGACACGGAGTAGTCCTCCATAAACACCACTTTCAGCTTATCCTTGGTGTCCGGGTCATTATTCACCACATGGGCCAAAGCGTCAATCAGCTGAATAATTTTCTTAGCCATGTAGTAACCCGGGGCTGCCTTGGAAGCAAAAATATAAGTCCGGGGAGTAAAGTCCATATTCGGATTTTCTTTCAGCGCCTGGTACTGCGCAATAATGTTCAGAACATTCAGCTGCTGGCGCTTATACTCGTGCAGGCGCTTCACCTGCACATCAAAGATGGAATCCGGGTCCAGCACCACGCCGTTCTGCTTCTTCACCACCTTGGCAAAGCGCTCTTTGTTGGCGCGCTTGATCTTTTGCAGCTGATCCAGCACTGCCGGGTCGTCCTTGTAATCCCGCAGGGTCAGCAGGCGGTCGCTGTGCTTAATAAAGTCGTCACCGATCAGCTCCGTTAAATAATCGGTCAGCTGCGGGTTGGACTGGCACAGCCAGCGGCGGAAGGCAATGCCATTGGTTACATTGGTAAACTTGGCCGGGGTAATGGTGTAGAAGTCGTGGAACACCGTGTCCTTCAAAATCTCGCTATGCAAAGCAGACACACCGTTGACGCTGTGAGAGCCGGCCACGCACAGGTTGGCCATACGCACGGCGCCGCAAGAGATCACAGCCATACGCTCCACCTTGTCTGCGTCATGGGTAGCGCCCCAGACAAAGGCACGGAAGCGGTTGTCGATCTCCTTGGTGATCTCATAAATACGGGGCAGCAGGCGCTTGTACAGGTCCTCGCTCCAGCACTCCAGCGCCTCTTTCATCACCGTGTGGTTGGTGTACGCCATCGTGTCGGTTACCAGTTTCCAGGCAGAGTCCCAATCATAGCCGCACTCGTCCAGCATAATGCGCATCAGCTCCGGAATGGCCAAGGTGGGGTGGGTATCGTTAATATGGATCGCCACCTTCTCCGGCAGATTATCCAGCGTGCCGTACTTGGACAGGTGACGGTGAATAATATCCTGCACAGAGGCGGACACCAGGAAATACTGCTGGCGCAGGCGCAGAGACTTGCCCTCCGGCGTGTTATCTGCCGGATACAGCACCTTACTGATGGTCTCTGCCATGGCAGACTGTTCCATAGCCTTAATATACTCGCCCTGATTAAACAGGCTCATATCCAGTGCAGGCTTGCGAGCCGCCCACAGGCGCAAACGAGCCACACCGTCACCCAGACCACTTACATACATATCATAGGGCACAGCGATCACGGTGTTGCAATCCCGCATAGTGACGGTATGGTACTCACCGTCCCAGCTTTCATCGACCCAGCCCTCAAAGCTGACAGTCTGGGCGCGCTCCTCACGGGGCACTAACCAAACCTCTCCGCCGGGCAGCCAAAAGTCCGGCAGCTCCGTCTGCCAGCCGTCTACCAGCTTCTGCTTAAAAATACCGGCCTCATACCGAATGGAATAGCCCATAGACTGATAGCCGTCAGAGGCCAAACCGTCCAGATAACAGGCAGCCAGACGACCCAAGCCGCCGTTGCCCAAACCAGCATCCGGCTCCTCATCGTACAGCTGCTCCAGCTTTACATCAAAGCCGGCCAGTGCCTTTTCAAACGTCTCAGTCAGACCCAGGTTATACAAGTTGTTCTTTAAGGAACGCCCCATTAAAAACTCCATACACAGATAATAGATCTGCTTAGAGTCCTGACCCTCAGCCTGATGGCGGAACTGGCTGTTTTTTTCGCTGAGCATCTCCCGCAGGATCATGGCCACAGCCTTATAATATTGTTCATTGGTGGCGTCTGCCGGCGTAACGCCGAAGAAGTGACTGAGTTTGTCGTTGATCCGTCGCTTTGCTTGCGCCACAGAAATCGTTGATTTCATACAAATCCTCCAAAAATTATTATAAATCACGCAAATAATCGTATTCCATTTGTAGATTATATACTAAAATCGTCTGTAATTCAATACCAGGTCGCTAAAAGAGCCTATGCACGAAACATTTCTCTTATTCTTCCTCTGTTTTCGGCTTTTTCAGTTTGGCCAGCATCTTGGTCGTCACCAGTTTGTACAGTTCTACCACCTGATACCAGTTCATTCCCAACATCAGGGCAAACAGCAGTGCCTCTGCCACATAGAACCACACGCCTTGCAAGCACAGCGCCGCCACCGTTTGGGCCACCAGCACCACGGTTTGGCAGGTGAGCACCACCGGCTGGTAGTTGATCTTAATGAATCGGCGCGTATCCCGACTGCGGGTCAGGAACACGACCACAAAGGCGCAGGCAGTGGCAACGGCCGCACCGTTGGCACCCATACGGGGAATCAAAATCAGGTTCAGCACCACATTGGTGACTGCACCGGTGAGGGCAGTTACCATCGCCATAATATTCTTTTTCTCCGCCATATAGATGGAGGCCAAAAAGTTCACCAGACAGGAGAATACGGTGGAGATGATCAGCACCGGCACATACTGCCAAGAGTCAAAATACGCGTCTGCCACCAAAACTTTCGTAATAATCTTACAAGTCAAAATCAGGAAAGACGCCACAAAGAAGGTGCCGCCACAGTACACCCGAAAAATCTTGGAGAAAAACCGGGCGGTATCTTTATTGTTATACTCATCCACCGCAGACAGTTGCCAGGCGTCTGTAAATACAGATGCGCACATAATCACCAAATTAGGGATCTTAGACGCGGCGGAATACAGACCGTTGGCAGAAGAGCCCACAAAATAAGTAACCATGTAGCGGTCAGACACATTGATGATCCACCACAAGATAATGGTAGGGATCATGGGCACGCAGTAACGCAGCATATCCCGCCCGGTCTGGCGGCGCACGCCCTTAAAGCGCACATAACGGTACAGCTTGGCAGTTACGGTAAAGAACAGCACGGAGCAAAAGTCCGACGCCACGATGGCTAAAATATAGCCGGTAACCCCCCACTTAAACACACCCAAGAACAGCATGGTAAACAGCAGATAGGTCACGGTAGCCAAAATACCGTCAATGGCAAACAGCTTTACATGACCGGAGCCGCGCACAAACTGCTGGCACAGCTGGCGAAAACCGGAGGTGAGCACAAACACATAAATGAGCACCAGGTAATCGCCCAGCTTAAAGTCGTTGATTTTAATTAAACTGATCGGGTACGCAAACAACAGAAAGGCCAAAAAGCCCACCAGAGTCACCCGCACGCCTACGGTAAACACATCGCTCTTGCGCTCCGCCTTGTCCATCGAAAAGCGCAAGGCTGCCGAGTTGACGCACAAAAAGGCAATGGGTATGATCACATTGCCCGTCTGCTGGATCAAATCCGCCGCGCCGTAGCTGCCCGTGGTCATCATACGGGTGACAAAGGGCATCAGCAAAAACGACAGAATTTTAGACGAAAAGGTGCCAATGGCAAAGATAATGGTATTGGAAGCGAGTTTTTTGTACTTATCCACTGTGTTTCGTTCCTTTACTCCCAGGAATTAGTAGGACCATTTTCCGCTACGGAAGTCCATGGTATTGTCTGCCGAGGCAGAGGTGTAAATGCAGGAGGCGCGGTACACACTGCCGCCGCTCTCCGTCTTTTTGCCGATCAAAAAGATATACTGATAGCCGCAGGCCACTGCTACGGTGCCGGACTTGTCCGCACCGGAGGCGGTGAGCATCACCTTTTTGGCACCGGAGTTCATATTCAGCTCCATTGCCCGGGCGGCTCCGCTCTTATAATCGGTATAATACAGCCGGTTGCCGTACACCACCGGGTAATCGGTGGAACGCACATGCTCCAGCAAGGTCACGGTCTTTTGGCTGCCGAACTTTTGGCGAACCAGATCATATTTGTCCTCCGACCGGCGCTGATAATAGTAGAAATAACCGTTTTCCAACGCCATAGAACGCACTTCGTTCTTCTCCGTTGCGGCACGGAAGTGGGTGCTGTTGCCGCCGGTCTGCCCTACGGTCAGGTACTCCACCTCGCCGGTCAGGTTGTCCGTCTCCGTAAAATACACATCGGTAAGCGAAATGCCCACCAGCGCCAGTTTTTTGTCTGCCCCCGCTGTATAAAGCAAGGTCTTGTCCCCTGCCGCCGTCACGGTGTACAGAGAGTCGCCGGTCAGGCAAAACAGCCGATCGTTGTAGCCGTAGGCCCGGCGCGCGTCGGGGAGCAAAGTCACGGCATTGCCGCCGGAGACGGAAAGCTTTTGCAGCTTTTTGCTGTCTTTATCAATATAGTAGAGGAAATCGCCCATAATATTCAGGCAGCAGGCATTTTTCACGCCCTTCACCTTGGTAGTGGTCTCCTCTGCCGGAGCAAAGCGGTAAATACCCTGACCCGGTGCGGCAAAATAGATATACGCACCATTAAAGGTCACTGCCCCATGGGTTTTATTCAGAATATTGCCCACCTGACTGCCTTGCTTGGAAGTGTCAAACGCAAAAGCGGAGGCATCCTTGTAATCGGCGTAAGTCGGTTTCTCCGTAGTGGGCGGCGCAGTAGGTGCCTGCGTAGTGGGCGCCGTGGTGGTGCGACCCAGCACATTCTCCTGCACAAAGGTCACAGCCTTGTCCGGCACCAAAAGGGAAAAATCAAAATCCGGCTTGCAGATCTTGACGGTAATCAGAAAGGCCGCCAGTGCCACCACCAGCACACCCAGCACCATAAAAAAGCGCTTGGTGCGGGCACGGCGCTGATTTTGCTTCCGCCGGCGCAGCCGCTCTTTTTCTACTGTCTGGTTCATTTTATCGCACCTGTCCGTTGCCAAAGATCAAGTATTTAGTGGTAGTCAGGGCACGCAGACCCATGGGGCCGCGGGCGTGCAGCTTTTGGGTAGAGATTCCGATCTCCGCCCCCAGGCCAAACTCTGCCCCGTCGGTAAATCGGGTGGAGGCGTTCACATACACCGCCGCAGAGTCCACCCGCTGCAAAAAGCGGCGTGCGCTCTCCTCGTCCCGGGTGATGATGGCCTCGCTGTGGCCGGTGGAGTGCACATTGATAAAGTCAATGGCCTCGTCCACGCTCTTCACCGTCTTTACGCTGATAATATAATCCAAATACTCGGTATAAAAATCTTCTTCCGTGGCGGGCACCAAGCCGTCGCAGGCCTGCATGGCTCGGGCGTCGCCCCGCATTTCCACATTCTTTTCGTCCAGCCGCAACTTAATGGCCGGCAAGGCGTGGTCAATAATATCCCGGTGGATCACCAGGCTCTCACAGGCGTTGCATACGCCGATCCGCTGGGTCTTGGCGTTAAAGATAATGTCTGCCGCCATATCCACATCCGCCGTGGCGTCCACATAAATATGGCAGTTGCCGGAGCCGGTCTCGATCACCGGCACAGTGGCATTCTCGCACACGGCAGCGATCAGTCCCTTACCCCCCCGGGGAATCAGGCAGTCGATATAACCCTTCATATGCATCATCTCGGTAGCAGAAGTCCGGGAGGTATCCTGCACCAGCGCCACAGCGTCCTGCACAATGCCTGCGTTAAACAGGGCATCCCGCATCACCTGAGCCAGCATACGATTGGAGTGAATGGCCTCTTTGCCACCCCGCAGAATCACGGCGTTGCCGCTTTTTAAGCATAGAGCGGCGCCGTCCACCGTTACATTAGGCCGAGCCTCATACACAATGCCGATGACCCCGATAGGCACGCTAACCTTTTCCATATACAGGCCGTTGGGGCGGGTCTGGCTCTCCAGCACGCGACCGCAGGGGTCCGGCAGGTCCGCCACATCCTGGCAGCCCTGGGCCATACCCTCGATTCGGTCGCCGTTTAGCGCCAGCCGATCCAGCAGTGCCGGGGACATGCCGTTTGCCACGGATTTGCGGGGAGGGGCGGCGATCGCGTCCTTCGTGGATCGAGACTCGCGTGCCTACAGGTCGCGTACTCGATAAACCTTGGTGCTGACGGTGCAGCTGATTGCACATAGCGCGAGGGCCAGCACGGCAATTCCTGCGCACAGACAGCCCAGAACGGCAGGATCGGGATTTGCTCCGGCAATCGACATGAGCCAGTTGCTGATGGGGTTGGAGGAGCTCAACGTGGCCATGGTGCCGCAGCCAAACAGGGCAAACAGGCCGAAGGAAAGGCGCAGCGCCTCCATGTGTCCAAATCGAAAGAACAGCGGCTGCGCCAAAAACACCATCATGAGGGAGATGAGCATCGATGCCGCCGAGGCTATTGTGATCTCAAAGACCGTCTGGTATGTCGAAGGGATGCCCATGGGGTCGAAGAGCGGAAGGGCGAGGATGTTCAGAAGCGTAGCCACGCATGCCATGACGATCGAGAAGACAACGATGCACAGGTAGCGTGCGCAAATAATGTCTTTGCGCGAGAAGGGCAACGTTGCTCGATAACGCTCCCAGCCGTTTTGGTTATCGTAGCCAGCTAGCGAGTTCATGATTATGATGGGCGACATTGCGCTGACCGCACAGGCGCCGGCGCTCATGCCGGAATCGCTGTCTGTCGCGTTGGCAAGGGTCAATACGACGAATATGAACAGGCCGACGCCCGCGATGCTCGGGGTGAGCGTGCGAACGATGGCGAGCTCGGACATAAAGGCGCGTTTCATTTCGAAGCCCCTTTCAGCATGAGGCGCAGATAGTCATCAATGGTTGCCCGATCGCAGGGAATCTCGGGAAAGGCCTCGAGCGTTTCGCGGCGGTTGGGCACGAGCACGTCCACGCTGTAGGCGTGGTGGGC
>OGUP01001654.1_pt1 | contig 12081 bp, 11 predicted proteins | sample 1553661 | NCBI WGS metagenome assembly OGUP01 (sample SAMEA2580026, study PRJEB22360) | human gut metagenome | biome: human gut; feature: human-associated habitat; material: faeces | place: Denmark | collected 2008/2010
ACTTATTCACTGTTCCCCCCGCCCGCGCCGGGCAGGACCCCTGCCACACTCGCTGTCATAGCTAAAGCCAGTACTCCGGATAGCGTTCGCTTGAGCCGTGACTTTGTTTTCTGTTTGATCATAACTTTTACCTCCATAATTTAAAATCCTTGTTAGTTTACTAACGCCATAAAAATACCACAAAATCATGCTGTTCTCAACAAATTTCTTGTAAACACCCCCTTTTTCCTTGTAAAGGAACAAAAACGAGATCAGATTACTAAAATCCAACCTCGTTTTCGCATTTCATAAAATGTTCTCATTGATACCAATATACACATCATAAATTTTGTTTTTAATATCCTGAACAATGAAGTACGGAGGGGTAGCGGGCAAAAAAGACTGGTCTTGAATATACTTCTTAAGCTCCTCCACTTTGTTTTGAATACTGTCGAAAGAACCGTAATGTCTTGTCCTTATAGCATTTACAAGTTTGAACTCCGGTTTATAGCGGTAATGCTTGCTGCTTGAAAATTGTTTATCTACAGGAATCAGAAACTCAAGAAAAGGGGATTTTTGAGTAATAACAATTTTCCCGTCACGGGATAGATCTAAAACGTCAAGACTATAATCGATTCTTTGGGCAAAGTCCTCTATTTCTCCGTAATCAAGCTGCATTTCAAAACATAAAACATTTTTATAATGTAGATACTGGTGTTCAACTATCGGCATAACCGCACCGCCTTACTTTAAGAATTTATAAAATGCAAGCCAAAAATTATAGAACATATTATTTGCCTCCTTTACAAATCGATGCCATTAAGATAACACCGATTTCTAAAACAGGCTACAAAATTCTTGTAAACACCCCTTTTTTTCTTGTAAAGCTCAAAATAGCTTGAAATTAATGTCAAAATATTGTATAATAAGAACAACAAAAAATATCAGAAAATAATAGGGAGAGGTTATTATGCATATAGCAGTTTGCGATGATGAGTCTTTTTTTCGAAAAACGTTGTCTGAAGAATTATACATATATGCAGATAAGCATGGTCTTAATTTTATTATATACGAATATTCCGACGGCATGGAACTCTTAGCTGCCGATATGTCCTTTGACTTGATTTTTATGGATCATCAAATGACAGATAAAAACGGACTCGATACCGTTTCGGTATTGAGGAAACGCAATGTTGATACTACCGTAATATTTGTGAGCAGCTATAAGGACGTTGTTTTTGACAGTATGAAAGTTAATGCTTTTCGCTTTCTCGTTAAACCGTTTGAAAAAGAGGATTTGTACGAAGCTTTGGATTCTGTTATAAAAAATCTAGCAAAAACTGCTTATATAGTAGTTAAGGATACTGTTAATCAAAAGAATATAACGATACCCGAAAACGAAATAATATATGCACAAGCCGACAATATCTATGCGGAAGTTGTCACAGCTCAAGGAATTTTTCTTTATTCAAACAAAATTTCTTCGTTGGTGAAAAAATTGAATGAAGAGTATTTCTACCGCTCAAATCGCTCGTATATCGTCAATTTCAATTACATAATCGGCTACAGTAAAAAGGAAATTGAATTTTCTAACGGTCAAAAAGCGCTTATTTCAAGCTCTAAATTCAAGGACTTTAAAAGCAAATATCTGAATTATCTTAAAAGAAAAAGTATAGGAGAATAGAAATGAATTTAGTACACACATTTGAATTTACAGTAATATCTATACTATATTTATTTACGATTATCCAAACCATGAGTCTTATTTATGGAACCAAAGAGTACAGGAGAAAATATGTGACTGTATTTCTTATGTATTTGATTTCCGGAATTATTTGCTCCTGGTATAGAAATCATAACAAACCTGTTATTTTCCTAACGGCAACAATATGTTATTATGCATTTCTACTAATTTGCATTTTGTCAATATTCAAATCAAAAAAATTATGGTCTGTATATATTTCGGTTATTGTACTGATTTTAGATTCTATTTTCCAATCAATTGGATGCATACTGATTGATTTATTTGTACAAGATTTTGACAGAGCAACGGTTTTAAATTTTTCATCTATGATTTTTAATATTGTTGTATTAATCCTACTCAGATTTCTTCAAAAAAATCATCAAAATCAAATCAGGAACAGCATAAGATTACTGCCAAAACGATTATATATATTGATATTAATTGTCCTGGTTTTTATCGGAGAGCTTTGTGGAAACATGGCTGTTGAATCTAGCGAGTTGTTCTTTGATAATAAAATAAACAGTTTCTTGACATTGCTGACCATTATGGCTTTTTTGACAATTATTATTTCATTTGTATTCAGCAGTATTTCACGGCAATACTACGAAAGCATATTAGGAATAATGGAAAAACAGATGGTAGGTCAAGTTGAGCATTACCAAAAGATCAATAAGCTTACAGACGATTTGAGAGAATTTCGTCATGATTATAAAAATCATATGATATGTTTGCAGGCGACGCTTGAGAAAAGACAGCTTGATGAAGCACTTGACTATGTAAAAAGTATAACCAAGCAGGAGATAATTGATGCAAATAAGTTTTCAAGCGGAAATCAGATCGCTGATTCGATACTTTCGGAGAAAAGCGAATCAGCCGCAAATATCGGCACTCAGATTCAATTCAGCGGTTTTATTTCCGATGAGATTCCTGCAGTCGATCTATGTACAATGCTTTCCAACGCTTTGGATAATGCTATCGAGGCTTGTGAAAAACTCAGCTTAACCGATTCGGCTGTTATAACGGTGAAATGTGCTGTTGTACAGAATGTTCAGGTGATTAAATTATCAAATCCAAATCCAGACAACAAAAATTCCACAGAAACCTCTAAGCTCGACAAAGATAATCACGGCTTTGGGTTATACAACATTCGCAGGACTGTCGAAAAGCTTGGCGGAGAGATGAGAATACCAAAGCAGTTCCCGGAGTTTGTTCTGGAATTGGAGTTTCCAATCAAATGATAAAAGCTGTTGTATGGTTATGGTGACATACAACAGCTTTGTAATAGCTCCTATTCGGTTCATTTTTATTTTTCTTCGTTAATGGTATAACGCAAGTGCATACTCAGCGAGATATTTGTATTGTTCGTTTTTGAAGGCGGCATAGATCTGAGACGTCAGCTTATCCGGACGGCATTTGAGATACTGCAGATTTTCCGCCTGACAATGATATTCTTCCTTATGCTTGTTTGGTACAGCAGGAAGAGCATAAACGCCATTCTTTGCTTTTAGTACCTCGTTCCAATCTTTGTACGGAGGCGCAAGGCGTTTTACGTTTGAATATCCGTTCTCATTTAGAATATCCTTTAAACGGTCAACAGCCTCGATACCGCCCTCGTCATTATCAACGCAGAGAATGACTTCTGACAGGTTAGAATGGTTTTTTAAAGCCGTCAAAACAGCATTTTCATAAACTCCGTTCATAGCGATGTAGCTGTGTTTCTGCCAATCTTTCGGATAAAGCGTAAGAAAACTCAGCATATCTATGGGAGCTTCAAATACATAAAGTCGTTCATTTTCTCCGAAATGTGCAAAGCTGTAACGGGTATCAGAACCGCCGCAAGTGATACGAAACGTACCTCCAACGCTGTTTGTTGACCGCTTATGTGCCTGCTTAGGCTCGCCATTTTCATTAAGTCCGACAAATACTGCGTTGTGGTGGGTTTTATCCTCATAGAGGGTATGCTGTTTGGCAAAGTGTGTGATGATGTCAGCCGAGATAAACCGCTGTTTTATGAGGTAGGCGTATACCCTGTGCATATCGCTGTTCGGTTCTGGAAGTTTAAATTCTCTTGTTTTTTGCTCTTGTTTATCCGCTTTCGGTGGGCTGTTAGACAGCGGAGATATGCTCCGACCAAGCAGTTCCTGAACCGCAGTCTGAAAGTCCATACCATAAAACTCCTGCATAAACTTTATTGCTCCGCCGCCTGTCTGATTTTTATGGTCGAACCATTTTGATCCACGGATAGTTATACTGTCGTGCTTGCCTGAGCTGTCGTAATATATGAGCTTATGCTCTACGCCGGCACGTTCTAATTTTTCACCTCGCATTCGCAAAAACTCTTCAAGGTTCACGCTGTTGGCAAGGACTTTTTGCTCGTCTGTGAATGGGATATATGACACTTTATCACCTGCTTTCTGTTTACTAGGGTTGATTTTTCGAGGTTGGTGTGGTATAATGGATAATAACATAAATCGGAATTTAGAGGAGAATTGAAAATATATGAACAGCATTGTTTTAGAACATATTAATGACTTGTTTGATTCATATGATTTATTTAGCAGCACAGGTAAAAAGAGGATACGCAGTTCAATTATAACAAGATTTCCCGATATATCAGATAAAGAGATCAAAGAAGCAGAGGAGTATTTGCATTCCTTTTATGAGTGTTGTTTGAAATATGCAGATATAGTAGCCGCTAAATATAAAACACCATTCTTACCTAAAGGAGAAGATGCACAAAAGGAAATCTCGGAATATGAGAGTGAATGCAGGAAACAATATCCCGAAATTGATGCAGAGAAAATTAAAGGTGTTTTTTCTACTGTTTGTTGGTTAGCTAACAGATAACTGAGTTATAAATTCTGATTTATACTCTCCAAAATCAAAGGGCTGAGCCAACCTCAGCCCTTTTTTCATTTTAAATCAGTACTTCACATTCTCCGCAAACTTACTCATCAGCTGCGAAAAACTCTGCCTTTCCATCATATCCGAGCTGAGAAATGCCCCCGAAACAACAGTAAGCTTGTTCTCGTTCAGCACAGCGTAGGTTTCTGCGTAACCGAACTGCGTCGCCATACCGTCAGACTTCTGAACAGAGACGTAACGCTGATACTTGCCCTTTGATACAACGCTGCTTGTCATTCTGTAATTGGACACAAAATCGTCCTCAGTGATACCGCTCATCTGTGCGGAGGTCTGTCCAAAGTAGTAATCTCCGAAGTTTTCAAGGATATATTCCATATCGTGATCAAGCTGAGCCTGCGATAGATCGACGCACATAACATCAATAGTTCCTCCGCCGTTTGTGCCTTTGAGCGTTATCTTCTGCACACCATTTGAATTATCAGTTTCATTATCAAAAGAACAGCCTTTCATTGCCTCTGTTACCAATGTGCTTGTGTCAACAAAGCATATATTTGAGTCGAAAAACTCGGCAATAAAGGTATCATGTTTTACCTGTTCTTCATCGACGGTACTTTCAGCCTCCGAAGAGGCAGCCGCACTTACTGTCGGTGCGGCTGTTGTGACCGTTGTCTGCTCGGCTTTGAACGGCGGCGAGATATTTCCGCAGCCTGTAAGGATCACCGCAGACAGTGCGGCGAGTATAGGAATATTCTTCATTTGTCATACCTCCTTACACAATGGACCAGATATACAGCGGAGCGGTAAGGGTGAATATGAGGCAGGCGAAGATCACCGCAACAGGAGTCCATTCTATCTGTCCGTGCTTGCGGTAGTCCATATACATCGCACCTATCTTCACAAACAGCAATACCGCAAGGATAACATCAAGGCACGGAAAAACAACATTGTTCACCACCGACACTATCTGCGATCTGGCTGTGTTCCAAGTGCTTGTGACTGCTCCCGCAACATCGCCCGAGGCGTAGGCGGTGGTCGTAAGCATTGCGGCAAAGCACACAGCGCTTGCAACCGCTGCAATGACCTTCTTTTTCGTCTTTTTTAACTTCATTCCACATCACTCTCCTCAATAATTTTTCCTACCAGAATAGTCCGGCTGCTACCCTCTGCACCGGTGCAAGTGGACAGCATGAGCAAATGGTCACTTTCAGTTACTTCAATTTCTTTGTAAATACTTGCACAGTTTCTCAGCTGCGAATCCCATTTCTCAAAAGTGCTATCAGCAAGATAAAGTCCGCTTGTATCGGAAGTTCTTGCAACCGCAAAGAAATCTATAAGCCTGACATCGTTCTCAGTGGTCAGCCAGCCGTAGCTGTGATTCATGAAATATTCCTCGTTTTCGTAATTCGGAATATCCGCAAACATCGTTCCGTTTCCCATATTGTGACCGTAGATCACGCTATTAAAGTCAGAAAAATCACTTGAACAGCGATAGTCCATAAACAGCGAGCCTGCATACAAATACGAGCCGTCAGTCGCCCTGTGAGCGTAATAATCGTTATCTCCCGACTGCATGATCGGATAATCTATATTCGTATCGGGAATATACAGCCAAGCCACGGAGTCACTATGCTCGTTGGAAAGCTGCCGTACCTGTGCTGTAAGCTCCTTTTTTGTATATTCGGGAACTCTGTCCGCCGATGGCTTGTCAGAACTATTGTTGACTGCCTCATCAAGCGTTTCCCTCGCCATCGGGGTAGGAGCATAGATCAGAATATCCTGCCAATTGATTTTCTGAGCCACATCGTTTTTTACAAGAAGATAAATTCCTCCTCCGAGGAGTGCGACTGCGGTCACAGCCGCAATAGTGCGAATAACTTTGTTTTTCTTAGTCATAGATCAATCCTCATCAATTTCAATAAATTCGGGGCAAAGAGCTGAATGATCTTCAGGCTCCTTGTCATCATTTTTCTTTCTGCTAATGATCAGCACAAGAAAGATTATGAGCGAAGCGCCCATAAGTGCAAATGCCGCAAAGTCACTGTGGTTATCGCCTGTATACGGAGTATCCGTTTTAGGCGTATGCTCATCGTACATAACGACATCGGTCACAGTTCCGTCAGCATTCACAGTAAACTTTATCTCGTTTGCGATCTCGTAACCGTCGGGAGCAATTGTTTCACGGAGCGTGTACTCCTTGCCTGCGATCAGCTTTCCTTCGATGAAGTGAGCCTCGTCCGTGGATACCCATTCCTCAACAACATTTCCGTCCTCGTCAATGATCTGGAGCGTTGCGCCGGGCAGTTCCTCACCTGTGGTAATATCCTGCTTGGAAATCTGTACCTTAGTCGTATCATCCACCATAGTGATAAGCGGATCGCCGTTATCCGAAACGGCTTTTGAATCAACGTTTTCTACCGTAACATTGCCGTAAACATCAACGTTGAACTTAATGTCTGTCGCAATAATATAACCGTCAGGTGCGGCAATTTCTTTAAGCACATATTCACCCGTACCAAGCTTTGAAACAATGTGATTTTTGCCGTCGGAAGTCCACTTATCAACTGTCTCACCGTCAGCATTTTCAAGCACCATTTCAGCACCCTCAAGCTCATTGCCGTAAATATCACGTTTTGAAATCTCAACAGTAATAGGCTTGTTTTCCGCAGTTATCTCAATAACCTCACCGTCCTCCGAAATGCTAACGGTGTATTCTTTGTCGCTAAGAATATATCCCCTTGGACTTTCTATCTCACGGACGATATACTTTCCAAATGGAACGTCATCAAATTCAAAAAAGCCATTCTCATCTGAAACGGCAGTCATTATTGCAGTATCTCTGCTGAACTTCACGCAGTCGGCAGTAAACAGACCGAACACAGCATTTTCAAGAGGTTCGCTCTTGTCATCTACCTTGTGACCCTCTATCCTGCCACGCTTGAGAAGATTTACGAATTGTCCGCAATCAATATCCACAGTCCGGATGTCCTGTCCCATATATTCGAAATTCACAAGATACTTTTCGCCACCTAGAACATAATGCTCATCAGTAGAAATTTCTTTGACATAATACCTGCCGAAAGGTATCTGTACATCAAATTTTGCGGTCATATTCTCATCAAGTGAAACCTCTGAAAGCAGTCCGTCCGCAGGGATAACAGAACCGTCAGCGGCAGTAATATCTTCTGCGGCAAATAGCCCAAAACGAACGCTCGTATAGTAGTCCTTGCCGTAGATCCCGAACAGTTCATCATTTTCCATAACCTTAGAAAGCGAGATTCTCACGCCCTGATACTCATTTTCAAAAGCTGTATTCACAGTATCTCTCACCTCAAATTCCTGTCCTGCATATGTCACTTCAACATCTTTAGGCTCATTGTTCAGCACATAACCATCGGGAGCTTTTATCTCTCTGACCTCATACTTGCCAAGATAAAGCGGCTCAGTTTCAGCATAGCCGTTTTCGTCTGTCGTGATCTCTGAAACAACATCTCCTGCATAAGCTCTTGTTGTACCGTCGAGCGTAACAATATCCTCTACAGCGATCACCTGAAATACTGCGCCGCTGAGATCTCCGTCCGCAAACACGGGAGTGTAGGTCGTTGAATTGACAACTAGCTCGCCGTTTTCGTCTGTATAAGCAGAGCTTGCCATATTCACGCTTGTGAAAATATCGCCTGTTTTCTGAACGCTGATCCTGCCTTTCTGAGCGGTGTTTTGCTTTTCAACTTTGACAATAGTAAGCGAGTTTTCTTTCTCTGCATTTTCTAAGGAAACCGAAAATGCTACGGGAGTTTTATCAAGCGCATAGCCGTAAGGAGCCTGAACCTCAACAAGTGAATACTCGCCGTAGGGAAGAACTTCGGGAGTGATCAGATAGCCCTCGCTGTTTGTGTAGAAAGTGTCGATCGTGGTTGGCGTCGGGTAGCTGAAAGTCATAGAAATCTTCTGACCGTTTGAATCATAGATCTCAAAGCCAGCACCCTCGTAAGGAATTGTTTTTCCCGTTTCGGAATCCACCTTTACAATCTTGATATAGCTTTCAAACTTTGCATTGTTAATGAGATAGCGGTAGGTCTGTCCGTTCTTGCTGATATTCACATCAAAATCAGCAATAAACTCAGTACCCTCCCAGCCGACTGTCTGATGCACAGTGTAAACGCCGTATGGCATATCCTTTGTCTGTGCAAATCCGTTTTCATCACACGTCAGGTAATCACGTTCTGTTTCAACAGCATTTGCATAAGAACCTGAAGATTTCAGATACACTTCAAATTCAGCTCCCACTTCCGGAGTTTCTATCTGAGTAGAGCCGTCATCGGAATGCTTGATCATTGCGATATTTCCCTTGATAACGTCCTCAGTCACTGCCATAGAAAGTGGGTTATGCTCAATGAAATAATTCTCAGCTTCTGCACCTACTGAGTAAACTGTTTTGTCAAGGAGATAGCCCTCGCTTGGCGAAATTTCCTGAACAGTGTAGTTTCCGCAGACATACTCTTTTGTCTTGAAATATCCGTTTTCATCGGTCGTATAGGTATCGGCAAGCTCGCCGTCCTTGTACAGTCCGTAAACTGCTCCTGCAAGCGTTCCGTCGCCCTGTGCTGATGTTGTTTCAGAATCCTGCTTTGTTACCTCAACTGTAAACTTTTTGAGGATATTTTTGAATGTCTTGGTTGTGGTTGCGTCTGACGTAAGGGTTGCAGTCTGATCCGCAGGAACTACATATCTAATGGGAACATTTTTCTCGGAAATGGTGTACACGATCTTCTCATTATTGCTGTTGTAAACGGGAATATCGGAAAGTATTGCAATACCGTCCGAACCTGTTTTTATTGTGTAGGTCTTACCGTTGCCCGTAATAGTGAACTCTCTGTCGCCGTTCTGATTGTCCTCGGACTGCTTATTTATCTTTATCGAGCCCGTTTTAAGTTGATTGTTGAACTTCACATTCACAGTCAGATCAACATCTCCGCTCGTCAGCGTAACATTCTGAGCCTTAGGAACTTCGTATCTTGTATCTACATTGATCTCGGATACGGTGTAGGTGATCGCTTTGCCCGTGGACATATCATAAACCCTTAGATCGTCAAAGGCTGCAATTCCGTTTGCATTGGTTTTGGCAGTTTCAGAGAGCGATTTTCCATTGTATGAATAGGTGATTTTAAACTCCCTGCCGCTGATGATTCCGTCCTCTGCGGTTTTGTTAATTTTAATTGTTCCTGTTTTGAAATCCTCTGTCACCTTGTTTTTTCCTGCTTTGATTGTATAAACAGTAGGGTCAATAGAATAACCTGTAGGAGCTTTTAATTCCTTTGCGTAATAGGTGCTGTCGGGAAGTTGAATTTTACCTGTGCCGTCAGCGCCTATGGTGATTTCGCCAACCTTTTTGGTACAGGACTTGTCACTGTAGATTCTGTATACCGCTGTGGAATTGTCAACACTTGATTTTCCTACAAGATTACCGTCCGTATTGTACTTATCGATCTCAAAGGTAACATCTGTCTTTGTAATTCTGAACGCCGACATATTCATAGCGGTTGCGGTCTTGCCGTCTGTTTTGTTGTTGATAACAACGCCCTCCGAACCGCTGGATTCTATTCTCCAATGCTTTCCGCCTGCACCTGTGCCGTCGCCAACTGTCTTTGAGTTTATGAGTTTTTCCGAAACACCAATAGATCTCAGATAGCTTATTACATCGTTTCTTGAATCAAATTCGCCCATATATATCCAAGCGTGATCCTCACCACCCGGATTCTGAGCGACCACCACAGAACCTGCTGTAATAACCGAACCGTCAGCACGCTCCCAATACGGGCGGTCCGTTGTCTTGATGTTTTTCTTTTCGACTTCGACCTTTGAAGTCTTTCCGTCGTAAGTTATGGTGCAGTTATCATTGACTGTAAGCCAATGATCTGTGTCAACAGGCACGGGGTTGTTCCATGAAAATCCCGAAGTTTTGTATCCGAGCTGTGTAAGCGTGTAGTATACAAGACCCGAACAGTCGATGCCAAGATTATTTATTGTTTCGACCGACAGCGGAGTGTACTGTCCCTGATTGTATGCGTACCAGTAGCCTTTGTTTCCAAAGGTATACGGCGAGCCGAGCAAGGTTGCCGCTTTTGCGATCACCGTATCTGCCGACGGAAAAGCTGAGTTTTCAGTCGAAGTACTTGCCGCATTCGCTGTGATAACTCCGCTCATAGATGAGCCGAGCATAGAAAAAGCGCAAAGTCCTGCCATGAGCCCTGCACCGAGCTTCTTTAATATTTTCGATTTTTTGAACATAAAGTGCATTTCTCCTTTTCATTTTTGCAAAGAAAAAGAGCCGGATTTCGGCTCTTTTTTTATCTTATTTATCACAATGTTCTTTTGCTTTCAAATAGATTTCCTGAAACATCTCCGTATCTCTTATTTCATCATACACACTCCAATTCAGATAGCCCAGAAGTTCTTTGCAGCATAACGTGGGCGATGAAACACTTATGTCATACATATCATATATAAGCTTGTTTACCGCAAGCGAGGTGTATGGCTTTCTCTCAGGCAGTTCATCAACGGCAATGGAATAATTCAAGGCTTTTCTCAGATTTTCAAATGCCTCATCGTAGTCCTTTGCCCGTACTGCAACCGCAGCAATGTGAGTGCATACCAAACACATAAGCCTGTAATGGAAATTATAATCTTTATTTTCAAATATCACCTCAGATACATCAACGATCTTGTTCAGAATTTTTAACCTGTCTGTATCTTCAAGCTGCGGATCATTCTCACAGTTCACATCAGCTCTGGTAAGCAGAGAATAGCAAAGCTCCTGCAAATGAAGGATAATATTTTTCTGAGAAAGCACCATTTTTTCATCACCTGCTAAAAGAAATTCTTTGACCGTATTTTTTTCAGCAGCAGGCAACTCCTCAGCACGCTTCAACGCCTTTTCCTTGTTCCCTGCCCAATAGTAGTAATAGCATATATCCACTCTCATCCAGTCAGTGATCTTTCTGTCAGTACAATTTGCCAGAATATATTCCGCAATTTCAGCAGCCTCCGACGATCTCGTCTTGCTTGTTTCTTCGCCCTTACTCTCAAGACAAAACAAATTTGCCGCAAGCTTGGCTGACATCATATAGTTATTCGGAAATCTTTTCACCGCCTCGTGCAGCAATGCTACATTTTCCGCACGCAGACCCTTGCTCTCGTTCTCATCGACCTGTGCTAATATTTTTTCAGCCTCTTCGTTGCTGCATATTTTCTGCATACCCACCAGCTCATCAAGGGACACGCCAAATATCTGAGCAATCGAAGGCAGCATTACGATATCGGGATAACCATCTCCGCACTCCCATTTAGACACCGCCTGAAAAGACACATTCAAACGTTCAGCCAGCTGCTCCTGCGTAAGACCCTTTTCTTTACGAAGCCGTTTCAAGTTTTCACCTATAAATAAATTCATAATAACCTCCTGATATTCAAATAATATTCAACAGTACTGCTATGAT
>OGUP01001655.1_pt1 | contig 12078 bp, 8 predicted proteins | sample 1553661 | NCBI WGS metagenome assembly OGUP01 (sample SAMEA2580026, study PRJEB22360) | human gut metagenome | biome: human gut; feature: human-associated habitat; material: faeces | place: Denmark | collected 2008/2010
GTTACTTTTTTGACATTATTTTTTCCTTTTATTCAATCTATCTCAATAGTCCGTGTAATATCAGAAATGCAGCCATGGAAACCATGACCGCATTTTCTATATAAATATAAATTTAAAAATTGCTATTTATCTTACAGAATATTTTTGTTCCATAAAATATACTTAAGATGCAAACGGACTAGCAGAATTCCATAAACCATTGTAACAATCTGCTTCAGTTCCCTGATCCTTTGGATCTAACTCGCAAGAAAGAACACCATCATGAAAGAACGCGTTCCACGAACATGTAAATTCAGATCCAAACTCAGAAGTTCCAGGCTCTGCACCACAACTATTTGCAAAATTTTTGTCCACGGTAAATTTTTCTATATAAAGAACCGGTTTTTTGTAAACTTTTTTCATTTCCTTCTCCTCTCTAAAGCCATCCATTAAATCCCTGGAACAGCTTATTCAGCCAGGAATGAATTTTGTCAATTGGTTTCTGATCCTCATTCGGTTCCGGATTAGTAATATCTACATTTCCATCGTCTGGTTCAGTTACCTCTGTATTCTCATCCTGACCAGAATCTGGTGTCCCTTCCACAGTTTTGTCTTCATAAGGAACTTCTGATAATGTATCAAACACATTTGCATATTCCACCAGTTTCAAAACTAACGGATTTTCCAAAACACTAACAGATTCTTCTGCTTCCGGTACTTCTTCTGCTTCTGCTGCAAATAAATCTGTATTATCTGCTTCTGGCATATCACCATCTGAAGCATCTGTAAACTGAGAGCCGTCATCAAAGGCGTCTGCTGATGTTGCAGAATACGTTACTGTTTGTGCACTTTCGGTATCTGATATACCTTCGATTCCTCCAAGCTTATTGTTATAGTAGATTTTGGTAATAGCTAATAAATTATCACCTGTGTTCTCAATAACAATACATCCTGCATAGTCTCCTTCTGATACAGGTGTTATCTTATAATACAAATCTGTTGAATGTCCAATCTCTGTTGAACTTGCATTTTTATCATTAGTAAGTCTTACCGTTGTCTTACCTTCCGGTGCTTTTAATCCAACATAATAGCTAGCTTTTGAATCAATAACTTTAAAGGCTATCTTCTGTCCCTTTGCTAAATATACTTCATTCTTCGGACCATAATCCCTAAATTCGGCTACTTTATTACTTGTTTTACTATTATCGTCTGTTGTTCTATCCAGGAACACTATCGCTCCATTTGCTAACTCACCTGTCGTTGTACCTGTGTCTAATAAGATGTCACGAACTTCCTTAAATGTTGCATTCAGCATATCTGTTCCATACGCCTCGCTAACAACTGCATCTGTTTCTTTATTCTGAATTGGATTATAAACACGTATTCCATCTAAATAATATGTGCCACGTCTATCCTCAGTGCCCTTTTTACCAGCTGCCACTACTACAAGTTTAACTTCATATTTACCATAATCCAATGGGCCAAATGATAAAGTCGGAATCTGATAATAGTCACCAGACGCAGACTTATTATCCATGCTAACCGCTTTCACTACTTTCTTTCCATCAGTAGTTATCGAGCTTAATATCGCAGATACTTTACCCACTGTACCATTAGTGCGACTATAGATATCCACACCGGTTCCTGAGAAAGTGAATGTCGCAGTTGCTGCCTTTCCAGTGTCACCTTTGTTATCTGCATCAGCCATATGTGCACTACCGTCACTATATTTCGTGTCATTAGAAAGATCCGTATTCGTCCATCCACCATGAATATCTGTATTCACGGATTCTGTATTTGCGGAACCTAAATTTGAAGTATCTGTCGTCCAATTACCAGTATATTCAATACCAACTGTTCCCGCTTCATTGTTGGTTTCAAAATCATCCTCATAATATACATTATTAGCAGGAAGAACACTGACTCTGGACCAAAGATTATCATTACCATTTATCTCTTTAATATCATTGTCCGTCGTCTCACCAAATGCATAAAATTTGTCATAACCATCCCAGTTAGTTGTTTTTGGAGAATAAACAAGGTTCTTTAATGAACCATACTTAGGTGCATAGCTTGCATCTTTCTCACCAATACTTCCTGTAATTGCCATATTATCAGAAGACATCTTCCAATCTGATGGCGAAAGCGTTACAGGTTTTGCATAGTCTAAAACATATGCTTTATTTGTTAAAACGACCTGTGGCCGCGGGAATTTAGCAGCCGGCTCAGGTGCACCTTCTGCATAAATACCTGAAGCCTCATTGTTTGTGTAAACCTTCTCACCTGTGGCTGCTGAATCTTTTGGAATTACTCCCTTAATCGTAACAACCAGCTTTTCACCATTATGTCTCGGTGCAATATATTCATTCGAATAATCGAAGTCAGTAACATTAATTGTGTTATCGTCTATTGTTGCTTTAATATCCTTTGACTTACTTTCAGTCCCCCAACTAATGGAATTTCCATCTTCAGTGGAACCAGGTACAGTTGAAACGGTAATTTTATCTCCGGCATTATATCCTTCCGGAAGTGTAAAATCATCTGACAGAATATCTTTCATAACAGCATTTTTGTTTAAAGCAACTGTCGTACTTGGTGTTGTAATTGTATTTGAAATACTTGTAAATATCTTATTCAAACCATCCGCACTGGTCGCAGCCAGATAATAGCCATTGTTGCCGCCTTTTCCAGAATTGTCTAATTTCTCTGCTGACGGATAGTTCGTTGAAACATAGTTCATATATTTATTAACATCTGATGTTGATGACGGATCAGCACCATTAAAAACACCAATTGTATAAACAGTAGTTCCCTGATCTTTAAGACCCTTTGATGTACCAATTGCATCATTAGCTATATTTTCATCAAAGGTATCCCAACTTGTAGGTTTTCCATCCGTAAACATAATTACCAGCTGTTTACGTTTTGAATCATCCCCAAGACTATTTGCATCCAAGATGTCTTTGGCCATTGTCATACCAAGATCTGCTCGAGTAGCGCCATTCGCATCTAACGCGTTAATCGCATTGTTCAGCATGGTGTTTCCTGCATCAGTAGATGTATCCTGAAAGGCATTTTGTTTTGCGTCTGCGTACTTATCACTATTATAGCTAACTCCCACAGAGCCGCTATTACTTCCATCCACGGAAAGTATTTCTGTATTATTACCATAATCGGACTCAGATGCAAATCCAACCATAGCAATTCTATGGTTAACTTTATCAGTTGTCGCTTTTTCTTTTACTACACCGACAAAATTTGACACTGCATCTTTCAGTGCATCCAATTTTGTGGTAATAGTTCTTGAATACAGCTGACTAGCCCAGATTGTATCCCCTGAGCCTGTATAATTACATTCCCGCTTATTTGTAGTAACTTCATCACCATTCAAATAATAAGATGTACCGTCCTTTTTATAGAAAAGATAATACTTTCTCCAAGAGCCAATTCCATTCTTCTCACGCTGAACTTTATAATAATTTCCATCTGTATCTAAATAGTACCTGGCAGAACTATTTATATCATCATAAGAATAACTAGTCTTATCCTCAAGAGTATAGGTATAACCCATATCATCACTCATTGACCCAGACTGATCCAGCACAAGGACAATATCCAACGGCACAGCCTCTTTTGTTATTGTCGTTGTTGTTTTTCCGGTAGCATAAGCTTCCAGATTGATTGTATAAGTTCCATCATCTTCCAGACGAGCGGTTTTGCTTAAATGCATCCCACTTTCTCCAGCTGTTCCGCTGTCATCTGTGTTGGCTGCCAGTAATGTTGTTGGTAGCATGCCAAGCATCATCGTCAATACTGTCAGAAATGCCAGCACATTACGAAATGCTTTTTTTGTTTTACTTTGCATAATAATCTCCTTTCCCATACAAAAAACTACATTCCAGTCATTTTGTATTTTCCTAAATTTTACTAAATTATACCCTTCCTAACGCTATTTGTTCCACATACTAAAGTATGGATTATTTACTCTTTTTTTATATTTTCTGTTTTGCTGTCTGCTCTTACTTTAATATTCCCAGCTCCTTACCTTTCAGTACCGCCTGTATCCGGTTCTTTACATTCAGCTTTTTATATAAACTGTAAATATGACTTTTTACAGTAGGAAGTTTCAAATTCAGTTCTTTACATATTTCTGCATTGGAAGCCCCTACCGCAAGGTCCTGAAGAATAACAGTTTCCATTATAGTCAGTTTCTCTTCCACAGAATGATCCTGCAGAGGCAAAACATATTTTGTTTCCCGTTTTGCCAACCGCAGAACTGTCTCCATATAATCCTCCAGCGGCATGCGAAGTACATTGCCATAATTATATTTCTTTTTTCTGTGCCATCCTTCAGGTCTGCTGCTGCGAAGCCATTCTATATAAGCTTCCAGCACCCCTCGTCCCCTATTTCCATAATCTATATACATTCGTACATAACGATACTCTCCACTTATCATAAAAGATTCTATCATACTTCTTAACATCTGACTGCTTTCTCTTCCTTCCCAATATATAATTGCCTGCTGAAACAGTATTTCCGCCAACAGATAAGAACGCCGGTAACACTGCAGATAAGGAATCAGTTTTCTATGTATTCTTTCAGCTTTTTCATACTGATTAATAAGTATAAACCCTTTCGCCAGACAAAAGAATAACAAATAATTATCTTCATTTAAATCCTGTCGCAAATCATCTTCCGAATGCAAAAGCCAAACAGAGAATCGTTCTCTTTTATTCGTCCGATCAAAAAACAGATTGTCAACCGCATCTACATTGCGCACACACCATTCGTTCTCCTCATACACCAACGTTTCCCGCAAATATCGGATATATTCTGCAATCTCTTCGTCGGGCTGCATGGTCTGAAACTTACACAGCAAATACATTCTGGCTAGCCGAAGCTGCCAGAAATCCTGATCCGTTCCCTCTCGTATAACATCCCAGTCTTCATCCCGAATAGCATCTTTCTGCTGAATTTCCAGATAATAATCCAGCCTTGCCAGACAATATCCAGTGTATTCATTTTCTCCCAGACATTCTCTCCAAAGATGCGCTTTTCTGTTTTCTTCTTTTCTGGTACACGCAAACAACTCTGATAAATCCCGTAGTCCGCATAAATATGTAACAGAATTACCCAACATACTATATAAAGAAAAAGTGCCTGCCTTCTGTGCATAACTCTCCAGCAGGTTCAGCCATTTTTCCAGCGACATATCAGGTTTGACATATGTAAGATTTAATATAATCTCTTTTTTCTTTTTTTCATCAGAGTCCATCTTATTAAGTCTGATGATTTCCCTGTTTAATCCTTCGAAATTCTGATGAAAATAACAATACATTCCTCTTAAATAGCAGACCTCAGGAATACTTTCCTTCCACTTCATCACCTCATCAAAAGATATTCCTGAAAAGGGAACTTTTTGATAATTGCGAATCATACAGGAATAAATCTCCTTTTCTTTTCCGGATAATTTGAGACACTGTAAAGCCTCTTTCACAAATCCATGACCGTCGTACCATTGTCCCAATCTGATCCAGGATCTGAAAGAATTATAGGATACTGAACATACACTCTGAAAAAGAGGTGCTGTTTTCCAGCGATTCAGATGCATATCATGAACCAGAATCCCTTTTCTTCCAAGTATATTCAGGCAATCCTCAGCCCACTGAATTCCCCAGACGTCAGCACACAATTTTTCATTTACCCACGGACAAACTGCAGTACGCCGCATCAGTTCCTGTTCTTCTGAGGTAAGAGTTTCCAGTATTTCACTCTTAATATATGAAGTAATTTCGTAACTCTGTCTGAGTTCTTCTACACTATGTGATCTTTTGTGCACTCCGCTAATCTGGATCACAGACATACGAAGCATCATATCCACGCATCCTGCCCAGCCACCGGTTTCTTTAAGAATTTCATCCGGATTAAGCGGACTTCCGACAGCTTCCACAAAATTCCTTATTTCTTCTCTTTCAAAAAGTAACAATTCCTGTGGAAACAGTTCCATCTTTCTCTTCCATATTAATTTGAGAAACTCCCGTTCCGGACACTCGCGTCCGATAAGAATGGCATGACATTCTTCCGGCAGATGCATCAGGAACTTTGCTGTACGGACTGACATTTCCGGTGGCATTTTCTTCGGCATGTTTTCGAAAATCACCCAGAGACTGTGCTTTTCCATACGGTCAGCCAGTTTTTCCAGTTTTTCATAAAAAGCCACCGGATTCTCCTGTTCTGTATCCATCCAAAAAACAAAATATTCCATATCCGGGTATCTGGATAAAAACATCCTGACAACAGTAGTTTTTCCCGACGCAGCGGCTCCTTCAATATAAAGAGAAGGGAATGTCGCCATCCCCTTCTCTAAAAATTCTGTCTTATCTATGTAATACTGTTGGTTGTTGAAAGGTTCATAATGAGTTTTCGAACTAAACATCCTGTTTAAGTATTCCCCCCGCAATCAGCGCATCCAGAAATTCCTGAATATCTTCTCTGGCTACTTCTTCTTCCACTTCATACTCATTCAGAATTCCCTGAACAAGTTCTTCTAAAGTAACGTCATTCTGAAGCATTTTCCAAATTGAAACTCCAACTTCATTCACAGTAATCAATCCCTTAAAGTCGAGAGCTGTCTTCCCTGTTGGTATAATGATACACTCTCCGGCAATTTCCCGAAGAACAAATTTCTTATCTATTTTCATACTTACATCTTCCTTTACTTTCGTGAATCATTATAACTTCTTTCTGTATTACCGTCATCAACATTTTCATTATATATAAAAATTCTGTTAAATGCAACTGTTTTTTATATGTTTCCGGACGTTAGTCTGAATCAATGATTATTGTTTACTTCGTTCTCAAAAGCTATTTCAGGCAGGAAAATTATCATTTTATGATCCTGTAGGTTTTCATCAGTTTCACACGGTGCTTCCCGATCTGCAGTGCTTCTGTGGCAGTCTGATCCGATCTTGTGATCGTTTCCCGGCAATATCTGCAGATCCTGGTGATCCATGCTACCGGCAGGAGCCATTTATGTTTTCTGAGATAAGAATATTTCTTCTCCATTTCCCCTGCTGAAGGAAAGAGTGCCTTAAGAATATTGCTGCTGTGCCTGCCATGCCACTGATCTGCTGCTGTATTTAACGTAATATTACTGCTGTGCATACGGCTTTTGCTTCCGTATCCATAGATTCCTGCTGAAAGAAGATCCTCCAGCATCATGGTCTCATCCACTTTCATCGCCTGCCATTTTTTCGGAATGCCTGCACTGTCCGCATGGAAATCCAGATATTTCTCTCCGATCTGAAACAAAGCAGCTGTAAAATACTCGCCATGGATTTCCCTGCATTGCTTCAGAACCCGATTCCAGTCGATTTCGCTGCCATAACGTGATGCATAGAGGATGATATCGCAGATCTGACGGATTCCGAACCCGCTGTGCAGGAAGTGTTTGAATGCATGACAGATCAGATAGAAAAAGTGATCTGTATGCCCCAGAGTCCGTACTTTTCTGCCCTCTGTCTCTATTTTCACACAGTGCTCATCTGCCTGCTCAAAGAATCTGTTAAAATCTCCATACGCATTGGATTCCGGCGGAAAAAGGCTCTTATGCAATTCTATATACAAAGTTCCTTTTCTGGCTGTGTAAGAAACCTCATATTCTTTCTCTGTATCCTGGTTTTCATCAGCAACTTTAAGTCCACTCTCTGTCAGCACCTGATGGCATTTGTGAAACTGCTCCTTCGGAATGAGGATATCCTCATCTCCTGATATACGGCAGTCCGGTTTCGGGTACAGGTTTCTGCAGATAATCCCTTTCACAGTAACCGGATAAACTCCCTGTCTGTTCAGGCTTTCCATCAGACACAGGAAACTCTCTGTCTTCAGTGCCTGCAGAGAAGTCAGCTGAACTGTTTTCCATTTATAATCCATCATCAGCCGCGGATCAGCCTGTCCGGCTGCAGGACTGCGATAAACTGCTTCATATATTAAAGGAAGAACATGATGTGTCTCCGCCAGCCCGAATAATTCCCTCCACTGTCCGGGCTGCAGCGGTTCCTCCCACCAAACAGTCCCATTCTTCAGGGAAACGCGCAGAGCTTCCAAAAACTTCTCCTGAATCTCATTCATATTTCTATTTCTCTCCATCTATATCTACAACCATAATTTCCGGTATATTGTTGAACCTGGGAATCATCTCAGTAGTTCCAAGCCCTCTGGAAAGAATCAGAGTTCTCTCCTGATCTTTCGACTTAAACTCTCCTTCCAGACGTCCGGGAAACCAGCCCATGTCCGGAGCATAGATACCGCCTGCAAACGGCAGGATCACCTCTCCCCCATGAACATGCCCGGCAAAAACATAATCCACGTTCCATTCATCCAGGCTTTCATTGATCACCCAACATACAGGCATATGACACATAAGGATCTTCAATCTGTCCGTGTCCTGAAATCGGGTCAGAAACTCTGTTTCGTCCGCTCTGGCTTCACTCTCATACTTCGCAGGCAGACAGTACCCGTAAATACCGCCGATCCGAAGCTGCTGCCCCGCAATCTCCACATCCTGATACTCACGATCCAGAATCTGCGCACCTGCTTCACGATAAAGCTCATGAAGATCCGTCCCATAGTTCTCCTGATATTCTACCTCATGATTCCCGTCAGAGCAATACACCGGAGCAATCTTTACCAGATTTTTTATGAGATTCACCGCAATTTCCGTGTTCTCCTGTTTCGCATTCACCAGATCCCCTGTGATCAGGATCACATCCGGGTCCTGCTCCTTCACCTTCCTGATCAGCCTGGAATTCCCCCTGCCAAAACTGCTGTCATGCAGGTCCGTCAGCTGTACGATGCGAAGAGACGAAGAAATCTTCCCTGTGGAAGCAGTAATGTGTGTCACAGACAGCGCATATTTAGAAGCCAGCAGGCTGGCTACTGACAGAGTGATGAGTATTATCAGCAGATAGAGCAGATGTATTTTTAATTTTTTACCGGATATAAACATAGTTACTACCTCCTGAACTTATTATTATTTTTTTATTATAACAGAAAAGATACCACTCAGACATCAAAAAATGTCTGAGTGGTATCCCTTCAGATTTTTATATATCAGGAAGACAGTTCTATCCGCTTCATTTCTTCCAGAAAATCACGGATATAAGATACTGCCAAATCGAGGGCCTCCTATCGACATATTTCGACATTTTATTAAATCTATCTGTGGCATATTTTTCTTATTTGCTAGCTTCAGTTCCAGTTTTTCCGATCCTGATACATTCAGATTACAGACATCTACTGTTTCATTAAAAATACGATTGTTACCAGACCATCAATCCCGCGCTTAAAATCTGTTGTTCCCCTATTGACTCATTCATATATGCTTAAATTACTTTTTTAATCAAATGAACTAAATAGCCAAATCAAAAAATCCCAGAATAATTATCTATATCTTGCCAAAATCATTTGTACGAAGTATAATAATATTCCCAGTCCAAAGATAAAGAAAGGATATATAGCATCATGCCGATCCAAGAAGATTCCAAAATTAAAGAATCACAAAATGAGGAACATTTAGATGGATCAGAAAACACTAAGGAGCAAAATGTTCCTAAAATAGGAAAAGGCATTATAAATGGCAAGTATTTGGGTGGATATCTCGCTCTCCTAGCTATTGTAATTGCAGCCGCACAAAATGTTTTTGGAACTGATGCGTTCACTCGTAGTGCATGTTGGTTTTGTATCATTTTGATATTAGCAGTCCTTGGATGGGGAATGTATTTACTGAATAAATGTGATTCCAAATTAAGAAAAGTAAATAAAAAAATAAATAAGTTATCCGAAGCCAAAAAAAGGAAGAAATGGATTAGATATAGAAAATTTTTTATACGTATAAAGTACATCATAAGTTGTATCATGCTACTTTGTTTAGTATTTTTTTCAGCCCCCGTAGTAATTACTAATACCAAGGTATTTACTCACTTTCTGGCAGATGTATTTGATTCAAAACAAATCACAAATAAAAAAAATTATGGGAATGAAAATCCAAATGTTACATGTTCTCCGAGCCCTACTTATACCCCCATTCCCACATTTAGCCCAATACCACTTGATGAATCCCAGAATAATTTCGACATATTGTGGGATACATATTTTAAAGATTTTGCCGATAGTAGCTACGACAATGTTACTTCAGCTGTAGCTAAAGCTCAAAATTATATTGATACAATCTGGTGTTCTGATAATATTTGTCCAATTATAGATTGGAATTTCGAGCAAATGGATGTATACTTCACCGAATCATACAAAGAATGTGAGCGACGCGAAAATTTACTTAAATTTGATCAAACTGCATCTCAAATTTGGACTACAGCAGAATGCTATCTCATTGGCACAAAACGCCATATTGATACAAAAAAAACATTACAGGAACGTGATTTTGGTATTGCATCATTCAGAGGAATAATGTTGTTTTTAAAGTATGTAAACAAATATCCCGATTCATCCGAAAAGGGTAGAGCATATAATAGTATTGCTATTTTGCTTCGACAATGTGGAGATTACTTATATTCACAAGATACAATTCATGATAAACAAAAACAGCTTGCAATGTATGCATTTGCATGTGCATTTTATTACAAAGTTCAGCAAACTGGATCCAATTCTTTCAATTTAGCTGATATAAATGACATGCAACAATCTATAAAAGATATATTAGGCACAAATTAGAACTATGAAGGAAGCAACAAACATGCGTTATGACAAGACAAGCAAGCAAAGTAGTATACATTAAAGGACTGTTGCCTATAGAAGAAATAATAGCTCTACTAAAATATATTTAAGGAAAATATTTCTTAAATCAGTGGAAAATATCCGATTTTAAGCAATGTTTTTCTGGCATATTCTTTATCTGAAATTATTAAACCTTTCTGTTCTTCCAGAAAAGTAATCTGTTCATCATATGTTAAAAATTGCTTTTTATTCAAGTTTTCCACCTTTCATCTTGCTTTACGAATTTATACATATAAATAACGAAAGGCTCCCGCAGGAGCCTTCCGGACTATGGGCTTCTCAAGTTTCCATAGTGCGATCACTAGGTACATCATAGCCTTTCCAAACAGATTTGTCAAAGAGAACATACCCGTTTTAGTTTATGTTCGTCCATGTCAAATAATGCATTTAAGACAGTTCAGCAGAGTGCGAAAGACGCGGTCATAAAAACCATTCCATCTTCTCCCTCACATCCGCATGCTTCAGATAAATAACATTAAATTCTCTGACTATGGGCTCACCCTTTAATGTAAAAATCCCAAGCTCCGGGTCACTTTTGGCAAGTACTTCATATACAAATGAAATTCCATACCCGGACTTGATCAGATTGATGATCATTTTAAAACTGGAAATGCATATATGCCGGTGAAAACGCTCCAGGGATTCATTATGCTCCAGAAGCTTTTCCTCCAGGATAGCCAGAGTTCCGGAGCCGTTTTCGCGATGGATCAGAGTTTCTTTCAGAATCTCCTCTACAGATACTTCACGGCCTGCAAAGGGATGATCCTTCGGACAGATTCCCACAAAAGGTTCCCGGCGATATAACTGGCTTCCAAATCTGTTTTTGTCAAAGAATCCTTCTATGATGGCATAGTCCAGAGTATTCTGTTCCAATAAATGCAAAAGATGCTTTGTGTTATCCACGATCAGAGTCAGTGCCGTATCCGGCTGATTTAAGAAATCGTGAATCCTGTCTGTGATCACATAGTCACCAATGGTCTTGGTTGCACCGATACGCAGTTCCCGGAGACCATTGTTTTTTATCTTTTCCCTGAGAAAATTTTCACGCTGCTGAACGGAACGCAAGTAATCCTCCAGCATCTGTGCAGCAGGGGTCTTGATCAGTTTTCTGTTTTCATAAAGAAAAAGGCGGCAGCCGTATTCTTTCTCCAGAAACTGGATATGCTGGGTGACTGCCGGCTGGGTAATATGTAACAGCTCTGCCGCCTCCCTGTAATTCATAACACTGCATACAGCCATAAAGGTTTCTGTTCTGTGATCTAACATAATATTCTCCTTGAACTCTTCCACTCTATTGATATCAGATA
>OGUP01001667.1_pt1 | contig 12038 bp, 8 predicted proteins | sample 1553661 | NCBI WGS metagenome assembly OGUP01 (sample SAMEA2580026, study PRJEB22360) | human gut metagenome | biome: human gut; feature: human-associated habitat; material: faeces | place: Denmark | collected 2008/2010
ATTCTCCTTACAGGGAGGCGCGCGGCGCACGCCGCAGCCTATAAGCTGGGGCTGGTAGAATCCCGTATTAATGTAAATCAGCCAGGCGGAATGATACAGATCGATATGGAAGAGGACGGAACCATCTATATGACAGGAACAGTGGGATATATTGCAGATATAAGTGTTGCAGAGAGCTTCTTCTCATAAATTACACAGACTTTATGCGTAATTCAGTGTAAAGTATGATTACCCACAGTGTGAAATGATTGTTATGATAAATGATCATTTCACGCTGTGGGTAATTCTTTGTTTGTAATTTGCTTAAAGATATGGTATTATTTTAAACGAATTATTTACTAGGACTGCTATAATCTATAGCAATTCAGTCGGTTATCCACAGGGAGTCCGACAGAGAATATTTATAATAAGAAAGTGGGTGAAGCTGTGGTTGAATTAGACCAGTTCAAGAGCATTCTTGCGACTTATACAGAACCATTAGTGGAAGTGAGGGATTCACTTTGACCTGGCTAACAAAGAGCAGAAGGTCGAAGAATTAGAGCGCGAAATGGAAGCGCCTGATTTCTGGGATGATGCAGAAGTTTCCCAGAAGAAAATGAAAGAATTAAAAGACATGAAAGATGACATGGAGACCTATCAGAATCTGGTTACACAGATGGAAGATATGGAAACCATGATCGAGATGGGATATGAGGAGAACGATCCTGCACTGATTCCTGAGATTCAGGAAATGCTGGATGAGTTTCAGAAGGATTTTGACAATATCCGTATCAAGACACTTCTTTCCGGAGAATATGACAGTGAGAATGCTATCATTAAGCTGAATGCAGGTGCAGGCGGAACAGAGGCCTGTGACTGGTGCGGTATGCTTTACCGTATGTACAGCCGCTGGGCAGATAAGAAAGGATTTACCCTAGAAGTGCTGGATTATCTGGACGGCGATGAGGCAGGTATCAAATCTGTTACTTTCCAGGTAAACGGAACAAATGCTTACGGTTATCTGAAATCAGAGAAGGGAGTTCACCGTCTAGTGCGTATTTCTCCTTTCAATGCAGCAGGTAAGCGACAGACATCTTTTGTATCCTGTGATGTTATGCCGGATATCAAGAAGGATCTGGATGTAGAGATCAATGACGATGAGATCCGTATTGATACTTATCGAAGCAGTGGTGCCGGCGGTCAGCATATCAACAAGACATCATCTGCCATCCGTATCACACATTATCCTACCGGAATCGTGGTACAGTGTCAGAATGAACGTTCTCAGCACATGAATAAAGATAAAGCCATGCAGATGCTGAAAGCCAAGCTGTATCTTCTCAAGCAGCAGGAGGCAGAGGAAAAACTCTCTGGTATCCGCGGTGAGGTGACAGATATCGGATGGGGAAATCAGATCCGTTCTTATGTTATGCAGCCATATACCATGGTAAAGGATCATCGTACAAACGAGGAGACCGGAAATGTGGATGCAGTACTTGACGGAGGAATTGATATTTTCATCAATGCATATCTGAAATGGATCGCACTGAAGAAATAAAAGAATAAAAAAGGCTGTCTGAAATCAGGACAGCCTTTTTCGTGTTGAGGCATAATGATTTTACACAATGATTCAGCAGAATATATTTCTTGCGTATTTTTGTGTGGTGTGATAATATATCCAGTGTGTAAAAACAAATGTCTTTAAAGAACGGACAGGTAAATTGATATGCAGAAACCAGTAACAGAGAAAAAGAAATATTTTGTAGTGAGGGAACGAGCAGTTCCGGAAGTCCTGCTGAAGGTGGTGGAGGCAAAGAAGCTTCTGGACTCCGGCAAAGTGGACACTGTACAGGATGCAGCAGAGCGCACAGGAATCAGCAGAAGCTCTTTCTACAAATACAAAGATGATATTTTTCCATTTCATGAAGAGACAAGGGGAAAGACGATCACCTTTATTATCCAGATGGATGATGAACCGGGGCTTTTGTCGGTTGTCCTGCAGACGATTGCACGGTTTCATGGAAACATTCTCACCATTCATCAGAGTATTCCTATCAATGGGATTGCCACACTTACTCTGAGTGTGGACATTCTTCCGGGCGAGGGGGATGCAGAAGCAATGGTAGAGACGATTGAACAGAATGAAGGAATTCATTATCTGAAAATATTAGGCAGGGAGTAAAAGAAAATGATCAATGTAGCAATTTTAGGATATGGCACAGTTGGAAGCGGTGTATTTGAAGTATTAAATGAAAATAAAGAGAGCATTTCCAGACGTGCCGGACAGGAACTTCATGTAAAATATGTTCTGGATCTTCGTGATTTTCCGGGACAGCCGGTAGAGAAGGTTCTGGTCCATGATTATGAACAGATCGTCAGTGATCCGGAAGTAGATATTGTAGTAGAGGTTATGGGCGGTGTGGAGCCTGCTTATACTTTTGTAAAGAAGGCACTTCTGGCAGGAAAGAATGTCTGCACTTCCAATAAGGCTCTGGTTGCAAAGCATGGCCGCGAGCTGATGGATATTGCAAAGGAAAAGAGCATTAACTTCTTATTTGAAGCAAGCTGTGGCGGCGGAATCCCGATCATTCGTGTCATCAATTCTTCCCTTACAGGAGATGAGATTGACGAAGTAACAGGTATCCTGAACGGAACTACCAACTACATGCTTTATAAGATGAGCACAGAAGGCTGTGAATTTGACACTGTATTAAAGGAAGCACAGCAGAAGGGTTATGCAGAGGCAGATCCTACCGCCGACGTGGAAGGATACGATGCATGCCGTAAGATCGCAATCCTTTCCTCTCTTGCTTATGAGAGATATTTTGATTTTGAAGATATTTATACAGAGGGAATTACAAAGATCACACCTGAAGATATGGAGTATGCTGCGAAGCTTGGCAGAACCATCAAACTTCTTGGAACCAGCCGCAGACTGGCAGATGGAACCTGTTATGCAATGGTAGCACCGTTTATGCTCGGCCAGAACAGCCCTCTTTACAGTGTAAATGATGTGTTTAATGCAGTATTTGTACATGGAAATATGCTTGGAGATGCCATGTTCTATGGAAGCGGTGCAGGTAAACTGCCTACAGCAAGTGCTGTAGTTGGTGATATTGTGGATGCCGCAAAACATCTCCATGTTAACATTGTGACAAACTGGAACAGCACTCCGGCAGTACTGAAACCACTGGATGAAGTGACAGGAAAGTTTTTCGTGAGAATTAAAAAAGAAGCAGCAGAAGAAGCGAAGAAGGTATTTGGTGATGTTGAGATCATCAGCCTGGAACAGCTTCCACAGGAATGTGCATTTATCACTGATGAAATGACACAGGGAGCATTTGAAGAGAAACTGGCTCAGATCGGAGATCAGGTACTTGCAAAGATTCGAGTTAAAGATTGATAAACTGACAGATTTCGTGTATCATATAGTGTGCCTGATAAGGTGGACACTGATACAATACTTCAGATAAATATTTGTACAGTGATTACTGTAAACAGAACAGGAAAGGGAAGATATAAGAATCTTCTCTTTCCTGTAAACTTATTATGGAGGAAGTAAAACAATGTTGATTGTCAAGAAATTTGGCGGTACATCGGTTGCAAATAAAGAACGTATCTTTAATGTTGCCAGCCGCTGTATAGAAGAGTACAGAAAAGGAAATGACGTGGTTGTCGTTCTGTCCGCAATGGGGAAATATACGGATGAACTGATCACTATGGCAAGGGATGTCAATGAGAAACCGCCGAAAAGAGAGATGGATATGCTCTTTACCATCGGAGAACAGATGTCTGTTGCACTGATGGCAATGGCGATGGATAAACTGGGAGTTCCTGCGGTTTCCCTGAATGCTTTTCAGGTTTCCATGCATACGACAAGCAGTCATGGAAATGCACGTTTAAAAAGAATTGATACAGAGCGTATCAGAAGAGAGCTGGACAGCAAAAAGATTGTAATAGTTACCGGCTTCCAGGGAGTTGACAAGTATGATGATTATACGACTCTTGGAAGAGGCGGTTCTGACACAACAGCGGTTGCTCTTGCGGCTGCTCTTCATGCAGATGCCTGTGAAATCTATACAGATGTAGATGGTGTTTACACAGCAGATCCGCGTAAGGTTCCGAAAGCAAGAAAGCTCAAAGAGATCACTTACGATGAAATGCTTGACCTTGCGACTCTCGGGGCAGGTGTGCTTCACAACCGTTCTGTGGAGATGGCGAAGAAATATGGCGTGCCACTTGTGGTACGTTCAAGTTTAAACAACAGTGAAGGAACTGTGGTAAAGGAGGAAGTTACAGTGGAGAGAATGTTGATCAGCGGTGTTGCGCTGGATACAGATGCAGTGAGAATTGCGGTAATCGGATTAAAGGATGAGCCGGGTGTAGCTTTTAAATTATTTGATACCCTTGCGAAGAAGAATATTAATGTAGATGTGATCCTGCAGTCTATCGGACGTGCGGGCAGAAAGGATATTTCTTTCACAGTCGATGGAAATGATCTGGATGATGCAGTTGCAGTTCTGGATGCAAATCAGGCAAGACTTGGATTTGCAGAGCTTCATTCTGAGAGAAATATTGCGAAGCTTTCCATCGTAGGTGCAGGAATGATGAGTAATCCCGGAGTAGCTGCAAAGATGTTTGAGAGCCTCTATAATGAGGGCGTAAACATCAACATGATTTCTACATCCGAGATTCGTGTGACAGTTCTGATCAATGAAAAGGACGGCGTGCGCGCAATGAATGCAGTACATGATGCCTTTGGTCTGGCAGACTGATTTAGGAGAATTACATGACATCGAGACGTGAATTAAAAAACTATGCGAAGCAGGCCATGTCAGGAAAATATGGGATACTGATCTTGGCATTTGTTGCAGTTCAGGCGCTGGCCCTGATCAGCAGCATGATATCCTCGGCTTTATTTCCGGGAGAGGAAACAATTGATATTGTGCTGTCGTATGCATTTACATTTATTCTGACTCTGCTGATCAATGTGGTAGCGGCAGGTATGAATTATATGTATCTGAATATTGCCAGAGGGAAAGTATATTCATTAAATGACCTGTTTTATTTTTACAGACATCATCCGGACAGAGTGATCGTTGCCGGATTTTTTATGGCAGTACTGAATCTGCTTACCATGCTGCCCTATACGATTTACAGTAATGCGAATCTTCCGGGTGAAGATGCTTCTGTGGAGGTGCTGATCACCTGGCTGTATACAGGTGTTGTTCTGATGATCGTTGGAATGATTGTTTATCAGATTCTGGTCATTCCTCTGGAGATGACTTATTATATTCTGGCAGATAAGCCGGAATTGAAAAGTACAGAGGCTATGAAAGAGAGTCTGGAGATGATGCATGGAAACTTCGGAAGATATCTGATGCTGAAGATAAGCTTTATCCCATTGATGTTTCTTTCTGTTTTTACATTCTATATTGCACTCTTGTGGATATTTCCATATATGGCCATGACAGAAGTAATGTTCTATCGTGATCTGACAGGGGAGCTTAAAGTGCAGAAAGAGGAAGAAGAACGTGTGGCACGAGACTATGTGAATCCTATGTTTGACAGCTATTCACAGAGTGAACAGCCACAGGAAGAACAGACACATCCGCAGCAGTTCTGGCGTATGCCGGAAGAACCGGTTTCTTATGAAAACGAAGATGAACAGAACATTACAGACAACACAGAAATGCAGAATGTTCAGGCAGATATGGATGATAAAAAAGAGCAGAATGATTCATCACCAAAAGAAGAGGAAGAAGACAACGAACCGAAACCATGGGATGAATATTTTGACAGTCTGAAATAAAAATACAGTTTATTAAATTGAAGACCTTTTTGCTATGATAAGTATTATGATATCAGGGTTAAAATACCTTTTGGCCCTGACATCATATTGTCAGAAGAAAAAGGTCTTTTCTATAGCAATTCAAGAAAAGGGAAAGGGTTTTTACGATTATGAATACAAATGAGATCAGTGGAAAGCGTCAATTGGAATTTTTGGCAGATTTTGATTATATCAGAGAGGCAGGAACTGCAGGAGAAGAAAAAGCAGCAGAAAGGATTCAGAAAACTCTGGACAGTTTTGGCGTGGAGAGTCATCTGGAAGAATTTTCTTTTGATACCTTTCAGATAAAAAAAGCAAAGCTGAAAGTAACAGAGCCATACACAAAAGAATACACAGTAACCGGATATGGAAGATGCGGAAACACAGCAGAGGACGGGCTGGAAGCACCATTTGCGTATGCAGAGAACGGTGATGATATCAGCCTTGCACATGTCAGCGGAAAGATTGTCATGGTAAATGATCCGGTGAGAAAAGATATGTACCGGAAGCTGGTGAAAGCCGGTGCTGTGGGATTCATCAGTATTGCAGGTTCTCCGTTAGATGAAGGCGTGGATCTGGTTCCACGTGCATACGCTCTGCCAAAGAATCTGCCGGGAGAAGAGAAAAAAGAAGCAGGAAGAGAAGCTGTCAATTATGATAACAGGATTCCTGGCGTAAGCATTCATTACAAAGATGCCATCGAACTGGTGACGAAGGGTGCATCTCAGGTATGTTTATCTGTAGAGCAGGAGATAGTAACACGTACATCCCGTAATGTAGTGGAACGTATCGAGGGGACAGATAAGGCAGAGGAAATCCTGACTCTGACTGCACATTATGATTCTGTTCCGGAGGGACCGGGGGCGTATGATAATATGTCCGGAGCAGCGATCATTATGGAACTGTGCAGATATTTCCATGCACACAGACCACGCAGAACAATGGAATTCATATGGTTTGGAGCAGAAGAGAAAGGTCTGCTGGGAAGTCAGAATTATATCAAAATTCATGAAAATGAACTTTCGGCACATCGTTTTAACATGAATGTAGATCTTGCCGGACAGCTTGTTGGCGGAACTGTGGCAGGTGTCACAGGTGATGCGTCTGTTTGCAACATGATTACATACATGGCTCATGAAATCGGTATCGGAATGTCAACGAAGAACCAGATATGGGGAAGTGATTCCAATACTTTTGCATGGAAAGGAATCCCTGCAATGACGCTGAACAGAGATGGGGTTGGCATGCATACCCGTCACGACACCATTGCACTGCTGTCAGACTGGTCACTGGAGAGAAGTGCAGTTCTGCTCGGCTATATTGCAGACAGACTGGGAAATATTGAAAGCTTTCCGTTTGAACGGAAAGTGCCGGAGGAATTTATTGCACAGCTTAATGAATATTTTGGGTAATTTACTTTTTATACGCTGTTATCCGGCGGGACTTTGACATATGTATGCCAAAATCCCGCACTTGACAAATCACTGCCAGATTGATACCCTATCACAAGAGCGTTTTTGATGATAAAAAATCAATCTGAATTCTGACAAGTGTGCCGACAAGTTGATGCTTGAAACAATCTTGCAGGATAAATTTTTTTATTTCAAGGCGGAGGAAGGAGGCGTAGCGGTGGCTACGGCGACCGACGACAACGCGGAAATAAGAAATTTAGACGCAAGATTGTTCGAGAAATCAACTTGTTGGCACACTTACTTGATTCGGTTAAATTCCCATTGTAAGAATCTCCATCAGTACCCCAAGCAATGACGGATTCAAATTCATGGATACCAGAACTGGCACTGCCTCTGTGCCCAGCTCTTTCACTACTTTATAAACCTCTGTCTTCTGTGCATAGGTAATCTGTGCTTTTTCCAGAATCTCATAGACCTCTTCTGCATAATCTCTCTGATAAACAGCTGCATCTGCCGCAAAAGTAACCTTCACCTGTGCATCTGCCGGCACATCCTTGAGGATCACTATTGTTCCATGAAGCTTCTTATCCTCTGCGAACTCTGCATCCTTATATACCTGTCCGTTTACAGTAACCTCCTGCGGTTTGTCCTGAATGTTGCAGAAGCGGATCTTCCAGGAACGTTTCTGCGGGATCACTGCTGTATTTCCCTGTGCAGCTTCTACAATAAATACTGTTCCATTCTCATCTGCAGTCTTCGTCATTCTGGTGGATACCCAATTCTCATCCAGGTCTTCCGGTGTGTCCCCACCGTCTTCCCAAAGTACAAATTCTCCTGATTCTCCAGGATATACAAGTACTTCCAGTTTCTCAGGATTCTCAATGGAATTATCATATCCTTCCATGTCCTTCAGTGGAATGATGCTGCCTTCACGCACAAGTACCGGCATCTCATAAATATCTCTCCAGAGATCCACTTTTCTGCCGCCCTTATATGCTCTTCCGTTAAAGAAATCATACCAGATTCCCTGCGGAATCCATGTCTTTGCGCCTGCAAGTCCTGTTACCGGATCCAGCTTATCTGTGATTGGAGATACCATCATCTCTGTGCCGAAATAATAGTTGTTCGGTACTTCATAGGTTTCCTCACGCTCCGGCTCCAGATAATACATCGGCTGTACCAGCGGCAGTCCCGCTCTGCTTGCACGACGGTTCATGGTGTAAAGATACGGAACTAGCTTATGACGCAGTTTCAGGAAATTCTTCATTACTGTTTCTACAATCTGGTTGTATTTCCACGGTTCTTTTCCATTAAACGGGTTATCTGTGCTGTGCAGACGATTCATTGGTGAAAAGACTCCAAGCTGTACCCACCTTGCAGTGAGCTCGTCGTCTCTGTATCCAAACATATGTCCACCGATATCATGACTCCACCATCCAAAACCGATGTTGCTGGCATTTGCTGTGAAATATGGCTGGAATTTCAGACTCTCCCAGGTAATGAACGTATCACCGGAAAAACCAACCGGGTATCTGTGGCTTCCTGGACCTGCATATCTTGAGAAAGTCAGCGCACGTTTTCCTTTCCACTTGCTGTCCAGATAGTGATAGTGGTTCAGCATCCAGAGCGGATCCAGTCCCGGAACCTTGGTTACAGTTCCCTGCTGCCAGTCAAGCCACCAGAAGTCTACTCCCTCTTCTTCCATCGGATGATGCAGTTCCTCAAAATATGTCTCAATGAATTTCGGATCTGTCATATCAAAAAGTACCGGTTCCTTACTTGCAGGATCAATTCCCATCTTCTCTGCAACTCTCGGATAGGCTTCTTCATAAGCACGCACTCCATCTGCCGGATGTACGTTCAGTGTGATCTTATATCCATGTTTGTGCAGCCAGTCCATAAATTCAGGCGGATTTGGGAAAAACTTCTTATTCCAGGTATATCCTGTCCATCCGCTTCCATATACAGGAGGTACATCCTCTACCAGATGCCAGTCCATATCTACAACTGCAACAGAAAACGGCACTTCTTCTTTCTCAAAACGCTCTACCAGTTCTTTGTACTCTGTCTCTGTGTATTTGTGATATCTGCTCCACCAGTTTCCGAACGTATATCTTGGAAGCAGAGGTGTTTTTCCACATAATCTGTAAAAATCCTGCAGACATTCCACATATCTGTGACCATATCCAAAGAAATAAAAGTCTGCTCTGTTTCCCTGACGTGGCTCTACCATTCCATCTTCGCCCATAGCCATTGTGTGGGAATCATCCAGCACTGAAAAACCGTTTCTGGACATAATTCCATGACTCAGCGGAATCTCACCGTCTGCTTCATCCAGGGTTCTGGCTGTTCCCAGCAGATCTTTTGGTTCATCACCATAATGCCACACGCGCTCGCTGGCTTTTCCACCCGCTACACGTATCATCAGACCGCTTGGAGAAAATTTCTGCCTGTCATAGTGGATTTCCAGGTCTTTGGTGTAAATATGTAATTCCTCACCGCCATCGCTCACCCTGAATTCCGGCACCGGGAAATCACGATTGCATACCATCTGTGTTGCTCTGTCCTCAAATCCTCCGTCTTCGCTGTACTCAAAACGAATCAGGGCAGTTGTCAACATTGTAATCCTGAAATGATCGCCCACGATCACAGCTTCCTTTCTGCATACAGGATTACCTTCCAGCATAAATTTCTTTAAGTCCATAAAAGCTTTTCCTCCTTTACATCAACAACAGTTGTAACAGCTGCTTTTATGTCTATTTTAATCTTCTGTAGTCTGATTGACAACGCTTTTTTTCAGCTACTGAACATTTATATGACATATACTTGTGATATTATTTTCTAGAACGTGTCTGAAAAATGCTTTACGCAAGATGTGCGTCACAATTTGCAGGAGATTTTGGGAATGATTTTCCAAACACACTCTAAAGCAGCTGCCGAAGAGGACGAATGATAATCCTGAGCACGCCGTAGTATAACTTCTTTTTCCGATTCAACACTTTCCCCTGGTACTTTGCGCCTTCGGTTTCCTGACCGTTTGCAAGTACCTCTTTGCTTTTTTCCATATAATCTGATTCTGTTTCGTGAATCTGCTGACTCAGTTTTTCGCTGTCAATTACCAGCATCAGTTCCGTATCCAGATAAGTACTTCGCATATCCAGATTATAGGAACCTACTACTGACAGACGGTCATTTATCAGCACAGCTTTTGTATGAACCGGATAATCATTCATCAGTTCATACACATCTGCCCCTGTTTCCAGAATTTTCTTTTTCTGATTAAGATAATCTGTACAGCCCCATGGATTAGAGCCTTTTTCCACTGCATTCAGCACAATCTGAAGCTTTGCATGATCTGAAATCCCCTGCAATACATCATACATGTAACCATTACAGATCACATAAGGAGTCTGTATTATTACATGATCTGCATTTTCAGTAAGATACTGAATTGTCTGGAGAACCTGCGGTGTTTTTCGTCCCGCCTCAATTCCATTATTGATCAGAGTGATCTTGTTTGCTTCTATCGTATCCTTTTCCCATGCACTGTAGGTTTCTATATCATTGTACCTTTTCAGCAGAGATATGTAAATTTCTTCCATGTTCCGGTATGCATCCGTATATCTGGAAGATTGTTTGCCTTTTTTAATGCTCACACAGCTTTCCTTCCATATTTTATGGAAATAATCCTCAAGCTGGTTCAGAGACTCTCCCTGTCCTTCTGATGTATCATACACCAGGATATCTCTGTCTTCATTAATGCCTTTTGTCTGATCCCCCAGAAAGATATCATTGCTGTTGCGTCCGCCCAGCAGATACATTTTCTCATCCACGATCAGATATTTATCATGCATGCGATAATTCACCTTAAACAGATTGACCGGTGTCACCGGATTGTAAACTCCCACTTCCACATTCTCATATGATGCCAGAGCCTGGAAATCGCTGCTTCCAGCCAGAAACAGTTGCTGATAAATTCCATCGATCAATAACTGAATCTTCACACCTCTTGCCGCAGCGCAATTCAATGTGGCAAGAATTTTAGTGCCATTATCATCCGCGCGTAAGTCAAAGGTAGACAGTACAATGCTCTCCTTCGCAGTGCCAATCATACGAAGCCTCCACAAAAGTGCCTCTTCATTATCGTCAATGCAGCAAATCCTTTCTACGCCTGCTGTCTCTGATGTAAATTCTGTCTTTCTCAGACTTTCCACATATGTTTCGTCCGGTTTTCTGCAAAAAAGAGGTGAAAGTACATTCACTAGCACCACGATCAGCAAAAAAAGGCAAAATATTTTTCCTGTTCTTTTTAGTATTTTTTTCATTCGATACCACAACCTCCCTTGACCAGACCGGAACCCATATATTTGACTTATTCCTCTTCTTTCGACAATACACTGAGTATAGAGTATAACATAATCAGAAGCCATAGTGCATCTTTTGATACGAAAAGCGTTAAAATCTTTTCACAAACCCTTTTCTTTTTCTTGCAATGTCTTATATGTTTCCGACTTATAAAAATTCAATGTCATCAACTCTTTCCAACAGGGAGGGATTTCAATGTTATCAGGATGGTTTGTATAAAGTGTGATGACTGGTTATAAAGAGAGTTTATCTGCATCTTGCACAGCAGTCTTCTCTCCTGCATGAAGATATTTACCAGCTTGACCCTGTGTTCTTTAAGCGGTATCAGTAGCATAAAATATTTTTTCGCTTTCCGTAAAACACAAAAACACCGTCCCCGCGGCAATCGCATTGTCCGCAAAAACAGTGTTCTTAGTGCGCCTTCAGGGGTTCGAACCCTGGACACCCTGATT
>OGUP01001668.1_pt1 | contig 12038 bp, 13 predicted proteins | sample 1553661 | NCBI WGS metagenome assembly OGUP01 (sample SAMEA2580026, study PRJEB22360) | human gut metagenome | biome: human gut; feature: human-associated habitat; material: faeces | place: Denmark | collected 2008/2010
TTCTGGGCAAGGCGGCTGCGCAGGCCGAGCACGGTGCGGTTGACCACTGTGCCAATGCCGCGCACGCGCTCGATGTAACCGGCGCGCTCCATCTCGCTCAGCGCGTCACGGATCACGGTGCGGCTTACCCCCAACTCGGTGGCAAGGTCTACCTCGGCGGGCAGACGGTCAGTCTGTGCATAGCGGCCTGTGCGCAGTTCCTCCAGCAGAGCGCTGACGATGCGGTCGCTGATGACAGCACCACCCAGGCGGCTGGAAGGGGATAAGCTGGAATCTCTCATGGTTCGTTTCCTCCGGTACACGGGCAGGGCGGCCCTGCCTGGACTTCCGAAAAAGCTGTGCCTGAGCACAAAAGCTTTTCCTGCAAATATTATAGCATAAATTGACAATGATTCAAACGGCATTTATACTGGAATCAGCCGGAAAGTATGATTTTATTTTGGAGGGAAACGCAAGATGGAAATTTTTCTGCACAGGATATGCGGCAAAACCGCAGAGCCGCCGGTGCCCATGATGAAGATTGTGCGGTTTTCATCGCGGGCTTTGAGCAGCAGGTTGATAAAATTGTTGATTTCCGTTCTGTCCAGGCGGTCTATGGTATTTTTAAGCTTGGTCAGATATTCTTCAATCCGAGGGGTAAAATCCTGCATCAGAAGCGTCCTTTCAGGGAATGTTTGTTATAATGAATGAGCGTGGTGCCTTTGTTGTCGAACTTGAACGGCATTTCTTTCAAATCCGAGAGAGCGTTGCGTACGCGCTGGTGGTTTTGTTCCTTGACGTAAAACAGCATAAAGCCCCCGCCGCCGGCGCCGAGCAGTTTGCCGCCTTCGGCTCCGGCCTTGACGGCCAGTTCATAGCTGCGGTCGATAAAATCGTTGGAAATGCCGCTGGCCAGTTCCCGTTTGAGTTCCCAGTTGCGGCGCAAAATTTCGCCCATGGCGTCAATGTTGTTGCGGAGAAGTTCTTCCCGCAGATCCCTGGCCAGCTGAACCATTTTGTGCAGATTTTCTATTTTCTTCTTGTCGTCGGTGGTGTTTTTCTTCTGCTCTTTTAAAATGTCTCCGGCGGCGCGGGTTTGCCCGGTATAAAACAGCAGCAGGTTGTTTTCGAGCCGTTCGTAGCCTTCGGTGGTCAGGTAAACTTTTTCAAGGTTGACTTTGCCGCTTTTTTCAAACTCGATGAAATTGAGGCCGCCGCAGGCGCAGGCATATTGATCCTGTTTGCCGATAGGCTCGTTTAAAAGGTTGATTTCAACATGGCAAGCCTGCTCGGCGATTTCTTCCTTGGTCATGTAGGTTTCGTTGTAGGCGTTGCACAGATGAATGAGCCCGGCGGTAAAGGCTGATGACGAAGACAGGCCGGTGCCGGAAGGAATGTCGGCGCTGGAGTTGAGGTCAACGCCCCTGATGTTGTAAAGTTTGAATACTTCGCGAATGATATTGTGTTTGATGTCGTTAACATTATCAACGAGTTCGGTCTGTGAGTATTTGAGAAAATAGCCGTCCTTGAAGAAGTAAGGGTGCATACAGAGATAGCTGTATTTGTTGATGGCGGTTGAAAGAACGGCGCCGCCGTATTTTTCGTAATAGTTGGCCAGATCGCTGCCGCCGCCGGCAAAACTGACCCGGAAAGGCGTTCTGACGATAATCATTCTTTTTCTCCTAAAATGATGTTGACGGCTTCGGATAAATCTTTAACTTCCGAACCGATTTGCAGGCATTTGCAGCCGGCAGCGCGGCCGGCCTGCGTATCGCAGTCGCTGTCGCCGACCATCCAGCACTGCGACAGGTCGAGATTAAAGTCCGCGGCTGCTTTTCGCAACATGCCGGGTTTGGGTTTGCGGCACTCACAGGCGATTTTCAATTCAGGAACCTCACCCGGGAAGCCCTTGTCAGGGTGATGCGGACAGTAATATATTTTGTCAAGATAGGCTTTTTCGCCGCCGAGCAGCGTTTCCATCTTCTTATGAATGTTCTCGACTTCCGTTTCGGTTACAAATCCCTTGGCAATCATCGGCTGGTTGGTAACGACAATGCTTAGATAGTCGCTTTCGTTCAGCCGGCGGACGGCCTCGGCCACGCCGGGAAGCAACGTGAAACTTTCGACGGCAGGATGAGTATCCATGTTGACGTTGAGCGTACCGTCGCGGTCAAGGAATACGGCCTTTTGTTTGTAGCGAAGGTTACGCCGGGCGACTTTGCCGCTGTCAACATCGGCGGATATCTGCGCCAGCCGGTCTTTGGTGCCCATGTCGCGGATAAATTCCGGCGTCTGATATGCCCGCAGCCGGACGTTATGCCGCAGCAGCCGCGGAAAGGTGTCTTTGCCGAAATCCTGCATTTTTGCGTCTTCGATGTAATTGAGAACTTCCGGGGACAGGATATAGACAGCGGCATTGGTCAAATTGCGGTAAAGCAGGTCCGGTGTATGCGGTTTGGCAAGGAAACCGGTTATGTTGCCGTTACGGTCGGTTTCGACCAGGTCGCTGTCGTAAGGATGGTTGTTGGGATGGACAAGCAATGTGCCGGCGGACAAAGGGTCTTCTGCGTCGAAGTTTTGAAAGGCGGTCAGGTTAAAATCCATGACCACGTCGCCATAGAAGACCATAAAGCGATCTTTCAGACGTCCCTGAAGCAGTTTCAGACTGCCGGCGGTGCCGAGCGGAAACGGTTCAACAACGTGATGTATTTTAACGCCGAATTTCGAACCGTCGCCGAAGTAGTCGCTGATGACGCTGGCCAGATGTCCGGAAAGAATGAACACTTCGTCAATGCCGTAAGCTTTGGCCAGTTCAATCTGACGTTCGAGCAGCGGCTTCCTGGCAACGGGACACATCGGTTTGGGAATATCGGTCAGGCCGAGGCGGGTTCCTTTGCCGCCGGCTAAGATTACAAGCTGCATAGGTCTTCTTTCAAAATATAATCAATGGCTTTTTGGACGGCCTGGTCGGAAGTCAGAGAGGCTCTCCAGCCCAAGGCATGAATCTTTTCCAGATTGTAGGCGAACTTGGGAACATCGCCGACCCAGCCGCGGTCGCCGCCGGTGTAACGGATTTTGGCGTTCAATCCCATGGAGGAGATGACCATTTCGGCAATTTTCCAAACCGGGGTTTGTCCTTCAACGCCCAGATTGAAAAAGTTGATTTTGCCGTCGGTGTGGTCGATGACAAACAGAATGGCGTTGACGAGATCCTTGACGTAAAGATAAGGCTTGGCCTGTTTGCCATTGCCGAGGACTTCCAGTTCAAGCGGGTTTTGCCGCAGCTTTTTGACAAAGTCATGCAAAATGCCGTGTGTGGTGCGTTCGCCGCAAACATTTGGAAAACGGGTAATGAAAGCCTGAATGCCATAGTTTTCGGCAAAGCTGGCAATGACGCCTTCGCTGGCCAGCTTGCAGGCGCCGTAATGCGAAGCGGGAAAAAGCGGGCCGTAGTTTTCGCTGACTTCTGCGCCGCCGGTTTGTCCGTAGATGGCGGAGGTGGACGCGAACATCAGCCGTTTGACGTTATGCCTGCGCATGGCTTCCAATACGCGGAATGTGGTAAGAAAGGTCATGTTCAGGTCAATTTCGGGATTGGCGTGGCTGCGGGCGATGTCCGAATTGGCAGCCAGATGAAAGACCATGTCAAACCGGTTTTGGGCAAAAATGCCGTTTAAGGTGTCTTCGTCAAGAATGTCGCCTTCGACAAATTTGAAATTCGGGTTTGTCATTGCCGAGGTCAGGTTTGATTTGCGACCTAATGACAGATTGTCCAGAACGACAACGCGGCAGTTTCGCGACAGAAGTTCGTCCGCGAGGTGCGAACCGATAAAGCCGGCGCCGCCGGTAATCAAACAGGTTTTCACGCTTTTCTCCTTATAAGGTTGACAAAGATGGCTTCAGTTTTGTGCATGGTTCTCCTCTTTTCGCAAAACGGCAATTTCCGGGTGGCGATGAAGAAAGTCATAGAGTGTTGCTCTGGAAACGCCAAGCTGTCGCGCGGTTTGCGTGCAGGAAATGCCGTCGGTAAGCATTTGGCAAATGTCTTCGCGGCGGTCGTCAAGGCGTCTTTTCTTATTGCGAGAGCCGAATCTGCGGCCGAGCGTTATGCCTGCGGCTTTTTTGCGGTTCAGAGAATTGGCCGTGATGATGGACTGCATGCTTTTGCGCATGTTCAGGGCAAGGTCGAAACCCTGAAGAATATCCATGGTCTTTTGGTTTGGCCGCGCCGTATAATCTTCTTTGACGGAAACGAGGCTCAGACCGTTGTCGACAATGAACTGCAGGTTGTTTCTGATATCCCGGAGCGAACTGCCCAGACTGACGATATTGGCAACAAGCACGGTATGGCGGCCGGATTGGAGCGTTTGATACAGATTGCGGATGTCAGAATCGCAATGGAAAACGTCTATCCGGCAACGAGTGCTGCATGCATAATCCTGAAGCAGAATCTGCTGTTCCTGCCGGCTGACGTTGTTTTCCGATATATCCAGGTATCCGACAATCATTAGTAATCCATATAAATTTAACGAACATTAGATTTTTGTATATCCAAATTGCGGTAAAGAATCAAGACCTTTGTTGCGAAAAGTGCATATAATATAAGCTGTTTGTCTTTTTCCGCGATTATACCGTTTTGTCCGGCACATGTAGAAGTCTAATGTTCGTTTGATTTGGAATTTGTATATCTAAGGTTGTGTCTGATAAATTCTGAGCCGGGCAGCTGTTTTTCCAGAAAATTGTAAATTGTTGAGGTGCTGACGCCGAGAAGGCGGGCAATTCGGGCTTTGGGAACGCCTTTTTTCAGCAAGGCAACGATATCCTGTTCTTTGCCGTCGAGAATATGTTTTTTATTGCGGGAACCGAAACTGCGTCCCAGCTTTTTGCCGCCGGCTTTCAGGCGAGCCAGCGACTCTTTGGTCCGCTGGCTGATGAGATTTCTTTCGATTTCCGCGGAAAGGGAAAATGCGAAAGCCAGGACTTTGGACTGGATGTCGGCGCCGAGACGGTAATTGTCCTTTATGGTCCAGACCTGAACTTCTTTTTGAATGCAGATGTTTAAAATTGTCATAATCTGCAAAAGGTTTCTACCTAAACGGGATATTTCCGAGCAGATCAGAATGTCGGACTTTTTCAGTCTGCGGATAAGGCGTCCCAGCTCTCTTTTTTCGAAGTCTTTGGTACCGCTTATGGTTTCCTTAACCCAACGGTCTATTTGCAGGTTTTGGTTTTGGGCAAAGTTTCTGATTTCAAATTCCTGATTTTCAAGAGTTTGCCTGTCTGTCGATATTCTGATGTATCCGTAAATCATTTTTGTTTCCTTTTTAATATAATTCTAGGCCAGCGGGTAAAGGCATAGTATGGTATTTCGATACGGAGTTTAACAGATTTGAAGATTTTGATTGATTGTTTGACTGAGTTTGCATAAGTTGAAAAAAGAATTTGAAGTTTGACGGGAACGAAAATGACAACCTTGAACAAATTGACGCCGGGAATGACCGCGGTTGTAACAAAGGTTAACGGAAAGGACCGTTTGCTGCGGCGGCATATTCTGGAAATGGGGGTAACGCCGGGAACGGAAATTACTCTGGTAAAGACCGCACCGCTCGGCGATCCGCTGGAGCTGAAAATCCGGGGGTATGAACTGACTTTGCGCAAGAAGGACGCGGCAAATATTGAAATAACCGACATTCATAAGGCCGAGAGCTGTCCGGTCGACGTCCGCAGTCTGCGGAAGCCGCTGCTGCCGCGAAAAGGAGAAAACAGCGGGCTGCGTCTGAAACGCGGCGTAGCCGTACCCGAAAACAGAATTCTCCGCTTTGCTTTGGCAGGTAACCAAAACTGCGGCAAAACGACGCTGTTTAACCAGCTGACCGGAGCCAACCAGCGGGTTGGAAACTTTCCGGGCGTGACGGTTGAACGTACCGACGGCGTTATCAGGGGATATCCTGATACGCTGGTAACGGATTTGCCCGGCATTTATTCGCTGTCGCCGTATTCCGGCGAAGAAATGATTACGCGGGATTTTCTGTTGAAGGAAAAACCTGACGCCATTATCAACATCGTCGATGCCTCAAATATCGAGCGTAATCTGTTTCTGACGCTGCAACTGCTGGATTTGAACATTCCGATGGTCATTGCCCTGAACATGATGGACGAGGTTCGGGTTAACGGCGGTTCGATAGACATTAACAGAATGGAACATTTGCTCGGCGTGCCGGTTATTCCGATTTCGGCGGCAAAGAAGGAAGGCATTGACGAACTGGTCGAACATGCCGTAAACGTCGCAAGGTACCGCGAGGTGCCGGAGAAAGTCGATTTCTGCACTTATGACGGCAGGGATGAGGGCGCCGTTCACCGTTGTGTACATGCGATTGTGCACCTGATTGAGGATCATGCCGACGCCGCCGGAATACCGGTACGTTTTGCCGCTGCCAAACTGACGGAAGGCGACAAACCGATTTTGACGTCGCTCCGGCTCAGCGGCAACGAAGTCGAAGCGCTGGAACATATTGTTCTGCAAATGGAGGAAGAGAGCGCTTTAGACAGGGAAGCGGCCATGGCCGACATGCGTTTTTCGTTTATTGAGAAACTGTGCGGTGAATGTGTGGCGAAACCCGTTTTGAGCCGCGAACGTCTGCGCAGTGAGCGTCTGGACAGAATTCTGACCGGAAAATTTACGGCTTTGCCGGTTTTCGTGCTGATTATGGCTCTGATTTTTTATCTTTCGTTCGGGCCGTTCGGGAGCAGGCTTTCCGAGTGGATGGAAGGTCTGATTTCATGGTTGAGCGACCGGGTTGAGCAAGCTCTGACGGCTTATGGCATGAATCCGGTGGTCAATTCGCTGATTGTCGACGGCGTGTTTGCCGGCGTGGGAAGCGTGCTCAGCTTTCTGCCGGTTATCGTGGTGCTGTTTTTCTTCCTTTCTATTCTGGAGGATACCGGCTATATGGCACGGATTGCCTTTGTGATGGACAAGCTGCTGCGAAAAATCGGACTTTCCGGCAGAAGCATTGTGCCGCTTCTGGTTGGCTTTGGCTGTACCGTTCCTGCCGTTATGGCAACGCGTACCCTTTCCTCGGACAGGGACAGACGCATGACGATTCTGCTTACGCCGTTTATGAGCTGCTCCGCAAAGATTCCCATTTATGCGGTCTTTGCAGCGGCATTTTTCCCGCAGCGTGCGGCACTGGTGATGATTGGCTTGTATGCCGCAGGGATGCTTGTCGGAATTCTGATGGCATTGCTGATTGGCAAAACCGTTTTCAGAGGGAATCCTGTTCCCTTCGTTATGGAGCTGCCCGCTTACCACTGGCCTACCCTGGGCAACGTCCTCCGCTCCATGTGGGAGCGCGGCTGGTCCTTCATCAAGAAGGCCGGCACCATCATCCTGCTGTCCACCATCTTCGTGTGGTTCACCACCTACTTCGGCTGGGTGGACGGCACCTTCCGTATGCTGGACGAGAGCGAGATCCAGAGCTCCATCCTGGCTGCCATCGGCGGCGCCATCAAGTGGATCTTTGCTCCTCTTGGCTGGGGCAATTGGCAGGCCGTTGTAGCCTCCATTACCGGCCTGGTGGCAAAGGAGAACATCGTAGGTACTTTGGGTATCCTGTACGGTGGCGGCGGTTCCGATGTGTACACTGCCATTGCTGACGCATTCAACGGCGTTCAAGGCTATTCCTTCCTGATCTTCAACCTGCTGTGCGCACCTTGCTTTGCAGCCATCGGTGCCATCCGCAGAGAGATGAACAATGCCAAGTGGACTTGGTTTGCCATCGGTTACCAGTGCGGCTTCGCTTATGTGATTGCTCTGATTGTAAACCAGATCGGTGCTATGTTCATGGGCAACGGCAACATTTTCGGCCTGATCGTTGCGATCCTGTTGATTGCCGCTATCGTGTATATGCTGTTCCGTAAGAACAAGTATGACAATAACACCTTGACCGTGACCGCAAAGAAAGCGAAGAGCAAGGCAACCAAATAATAAAACAAGAAGGTGTGTTTATGCTTGCCTTTCTGAAAGCAAATTATTTAACCATTCTGATCATTCTTGTGCTGGTGGCTATCGTAGTGGGGATTATCTGCTCCATTGTGAAAGACAAAAAAGCCGGGCGCAACACCTGCGGCGCCAACTGCGCCCATTGCGCCAACGCCGGCTGCTGCCACCAGCAGCCTAAGAAGAAAAAGAGATAGGAGGTATGCTTTATGACAAGAACCGTTGTTGGCATTGACGGAATGGCTTGCAGTATGTGCGAAAGCCATGTGAACGATATCGTGCGCCGCAACTTTCATGTAAAGAGCGTAAAGGCCTCCCATAAAAAGAAGCAGGCTGAGATCATTTCGGCAGAGCCTTTAGATGAGGCGGCCCTGCGTAAAGCCATCGGTGACACCGGCTACACGGTGACGGATGTGCACACGGAGCCGTACAAGAAAAAGGGCCTGTTTGGTCACTAAGCCTCCCTACACAAATAAATCCCCTGTGGATTTTGTTTGACCCGCAGTGGGAGCCTACAATACACAGTAGGCGGGCAAAAACCCGCCTGCACGGATAACACCCCTCCCTGTACTTTCTCCTTCCGGCTCCCTGCGGTAACGCTCTTTTCCGTGCCCTTTGGGCGCAAAAGAGTCTTCTCCTTTCTCGGCAGACGTGCCATTGTCTGCCACCCGCGCTCGGTTAGAGGGCGGTCCAAGCGGCGCAGTTTCTGCGCCGCTTGTTTTATGTGCCTTTTCTTACTATGGCAAAGAAGGCGGCTGTGCAGCAAAAGGTTGTTCAAAGCCATAAAGAAAAAACCGACGGTGCCCTATATGGACGCCGTCGGTTTCTGTTCCTATTGCAAATTATTTCTTTTTCTTAAAGGGATTGGGCAGTGGCTTTTTCGGCTGGTCAGCGGCACGCAGCGACGCTTCTGCTGCGGCCCGTTCCCGTGCCGGCGGGTTGTACAGATGAATACGCCCGGTGTCGTTAAAGGCCTTAACGGTCATCACCGCCAACGGTACTAAGAACATACCGATAAATCCAAAGATCTTCAGACCAAAGTACAGACCCATTAGGGTCACCAGCGGGTTGACCCCCAAGGTCTGACCCACGATCTTTGGCTCAATGTACTGGCGGATCACGGTGATCACCACATAAAGCACCAGCAGACCGATGCCCTGCTTGGTGTTGCCGAGCAGCAGGCTAATCAGTGCCCATGGAATGAGAATGCCGCCGGAGCCTGCCACCGGCAAAATGTCAAAGATGGCAATGCCTATGGCAATGACCACCGCATAGGCATTGTGCATAACGCCTATGGTGTTCATAATGGTAAAGCCCAAAAACAGCTCGCAGAAGGTAATAAACATGATCAGCGCGTAGGCCCGCAGCATTTTGACAATGGTCTTGGAGAACAGCTGCTTGGTCTCGCTCAGCAGGTTTTTATGCTTTGCCGGCAGCTGCAACTTGATAAAGTGTACCACCTTATCGTAGTCCTTGGTAAACAGGATCCAGGCGATAATGCCGATGACGACGGCCAACAGGGCAGAGGGTAGGCTCTTGACCACATTGACCACGCCGCTGACGCCGTTGGAGATCCCGGATTTGACTGTTTCCAAATCCAGTCCGATCTTGCTCAAATCAAAATCCTGAATCAAGTTGTTAAAGAAATCCGTAACCGAGGTGGAGACAGAGGCGTAAATGCCGTCCGGCAAAAACTGCAAAAAGTGAAGCACATTCTTTTGCAGGGTGGTTAAAAAGCCGGGCAGATCGTTCATTTGGTCTCCCACATAGGAGATGAAACTGCCGATCTCCTGAAACAGCTTTTGAATCAGCAGACCCACCGGAACCAGGATAATGAGAATGGTAAGGAGAACCAAAAGCACGCTCCACAGGCCGTGGCACTTGTGGTGTGTCTTTTTGTCCAGCCAGCGCAGGGGGCGCTGATTGATTACCGCAAAAAGAAAGGTGAGCAAAAAGGGAGCCGCCACCCAAAAGCAGTAGCGGAAAAACAGAAACAGCAGTCCGAAGATCACTGCTGCATAGGCCAGATTGATCAGCGCGTCGCGTCGCTTTGCTACTTTTTCGTTCATAGAGCCATCCTTATATATTCTTATAAAACAATACTCATTACTAAGCATTTTATAGTATTTTGCCCTTTCTTGCAAGGGATTTTTGTAAATATTGCAAAAATCTGAATTTAGGTCTTGATTATGGGTGGAAATCGTGCTACTATATTGAAAATGTTTTTGACAAGCGTACATTTGTACACGGGTGGTGAACACATCAAATGAGTAAAGCAGGTTATGTGCTGGTGGACGCCGGGATCTTGCCGGAGGTTTACCGCAAGGTTTTAACGGCCAAAAAGTACCTGGCTACCGGCAAGGCGGCTTCTGTCAAGGAGGCGGCGCAGCTGGCAGGGATTTCTCGCAGCGCATATTATAAATACAAGGATGCCATCTTTGAGTACGGCACCTCTGCGTCAGACGAGGTGGCCACCGTCAAGGCCCGGTTGCAGGACAGCGCCGGCGTGCTCTCCAGCTTTATCGGCGCCATCTCTCGGGTGGGGGGCAATGTGCTCTCCGTGAACCAGAGTCTGCCCCAGGACGGGGCGGCGGATGTGACCGTGACCGTGCGCATTGCCGATCTGTCTGTGGAGCCTGCCCGTTTACCGGCGCTTTTGGAGCAGTTGAACGGTGTTGTTGGCGCCGCATTTATTCAGTAAATTTATAGGATTGCTGCCCGGCAGCAAAATTTCTCTTTCAGGAGGTTCAAATGAAAGTAGCAGTTATGGGGTACGGAACCGTTGGTTCCGGCGTGTGTGAAGTGATTGAAACCCACCAGGACACCTTAGCCAAGCGCACCGGCGGTAAGGCGCTGGAGCTGGCGCGGATTCTGGATTTGCGGGAGTTTCCCGGCGACAAGCACGAGGCGCTCTTTACCAAGGATTTTAACGATATTCTGAATGATCCGGAGATCCAGATCGTGGCAGAGACCATGGGCGGGGTGAACCCGGCTTTTGACTTTACCATGAAGCTGCTCGCCAGCGGCAAGAGCGTGGTCACCTCCAACAAGGAGCTGGTGGCGCAAAAGGGACCGGAGCTGCTGGCCTGTGCCAAAGCCCACAATGTAAATTATCTGATTGAGGCGTCCGTGGGCGGCGGTATTCCCATTATTCGTCCCATGGCTCAGTGCCTGGCGGCCAATCATATTGAGGGCATTGCCGGTATTCTCAATGGCACCACCAACTTTATTTTGACCCAGATGATCGAGGAGGATATGTCCTTTGCAGATGCACTGGCGCTGGCCCAGGCCAACGGTTTTGCAGAGAAGGACCCCACCGCCGATGTGGAGGGCCATGACGCCTGCCGCAAGGTGTGCATTTTGGCTTCCCTGGCCTTTGGCAAGCATGTGTATCCCTCTCAGGTGGAGACGGAAGGTATCTCCAAGATCACCCTGGAAGATGTGGCCTATGTGGCCTCTGCCGGCGGCGTGATTAAGCTGCTGGGTCAGATCAAGGATCTGGGAGGCGGTAAGATCGCTGCCTTTGTTGGCCCGGCTGTGGTGTATAACGGCTCTCAGCTGGCTTCCGTTAAGGGCGTGTTCAACGCTGTTTTGGTGCGGGGCGACGCCGTGGGCGATGTGTGCTTCTACGGACAGGGCGCCGGTAAGCTGCCCACCGCTTCTGCCGTGGTGGCAGATATGGCGGATTGTGCCGCACACACCGAGCAGCGCCGTATCTTTGGCTGGGGCGCCGGTGAGGAGGACTATGTGGTGGACTACAAAACCGCCATCAAAATGCCCTTCTATGTACGGGTACAGGGCGATGAGACCCACATTAAGCAGGCCTTTGATAATGTAAAGTTCCTCTCTCGCAGAGGGCAGCCTGCTGACGAAAAAGCCTTTATCACCGACGAGATGACAGAGGAGGAGCTGGAGCGCCGCCTGGCCGGGTTCCCGGTAGAGGCTGTCATCAAGGTGGCAAGTTACTAATTCGGAGGATAGATAGACTATGGGACTGATTGTACAGAAGTTCGGCGGCTCCTCACTAGCCAAAGCCCGAGCGGGTAACAACAGCAGGCTG
>OGUP01001669.1_pt1 | contig 12031 bp, 8 predicted proteins | sample 1553661 | NCBI WGS metagenome assembly OGUP01 (sample SAMEA2580026, study PRJEB22360) | human gut metagenome | biome: human gut; feature: human-associated habitat; material: faeces | place: Denmark | collected 2008/2010
TGCAAAAACAGGCGAAAACCTTCTCGAGCTTGCTCCGAATGTTCGTCTGATCCAGGATGACAATACACAGGATTCTCTCCTTAACGGAGAAGCAAGTGTGGCATTCCTTTATACATCACAGGTAACTGCAGCCCTTCAGGAAAACCCGGACCTTAAGGTCGTATATCCGGAAGAGGGTCTTGGATTTGGTGTAATGGGTATGTTCATTCCGAGTGAAGCACCGGATAAGGATGAAGCATATCAGTTTATGGATTACATCCTTCAGCCGGAAAATGCAGCAAAATGCTTTGATTACATTGGATACTACTGTACAAATAAAGCAGCAGATTCACTTCTGGAAAACCAGAATCTTGTTGTACCGGATTCTGTAACAGAAGGTTCTGCAGTAGAAAATATCAGCGCAGAAGCAGAAGAAGCTTACAATAAGAACTGGACAGAGTTCAAAGCTGCCTGCGACTGATAAAATAAGGGGGAAGCAGGATGGAAATCTATAAAGGTACTGCTACCTTTTCAGGAATAGCCATCGGCAAAGTACTGTATTACAGCAGAGGGGAATACCAGATACGTCAGTGTCTGGTCAGCAACATAAAAAAAGAAATCAGTAATTTTCAGGAAGCCCGGATTCAGGCAGTTCAGAAACTGAATGAACTGTATGAAGCCAGTCGGCTTCTGAATGAACAGGAGGCCGGCGTTTTCATGCGCCAGATCAAACTTCTGGAATCTGAAAGTTACCAGAATGCAATTGAAAGCAGCATTGCCAATGAAAAGGTAAATGCTGCTTATGCAGTTATGATCAACAGAGATGAACTGGTTGAGACATTCCGACATCTGGAAGAGCCGGTCATTCGAAGAAGAATCAATGATATGCAGGAGATTTCCAACCGTCTGATCCAGATACTGGGTGGTGCAGCCATCCGTATTAATCTTGGGGACGAACCTGTGATCCTGGTTGCGGAGGCATTGTCGCCGACTGAGATTATGGAAATGGACAAGGATAAACTTCTGGCTGTGGTCATGCATCATGGTTCAGCAGTATCTCATGCATCAATTATGGCGAAAACAATGGAAATTCCAACTTTGGTCGATGTTGCAGCTGATGATGAGTGGGATGGAAAGACAGCAATCGTAGATGGTTATACAGGAACTTTTTATCTTAACCCGGATGCGGAAATCCAGAAAGAATATGAGATTCGTCTGGAAGCGGATCGAAGAGAGAGAGAGGAACTTCTGAAACTGAAGGCGCAGAAAGATGAAACAAAGGATGGCAGCAATATTGGTCTTTATGCCAATATTGGAAATATGAGTGATCTGAGCAGTGTCCTTTTTTATGGCGCCAAGGGAATTGGGCTTCTGCGAAGTGAGTTCCAGTATCTTGGAAGAGAAAATTATCCGAGAGAAAATGAACTTTTCCGTGCATATAAAAAGGTAGCAGAGACAATGGGCGAGAGACTTGCGGTGATCCGTACTGCGGATCTCGGAGCAGACAAGCAGGCTCCGTACCTGGACATTCCGCAGGAAACCAATCCTATCATGGGCAACCGTGGGATTCGTCTCTGTCTTGACCGAAGAAGAATGTTTAAAGCACAACTTCGTGCAATTTATCGTGCCAGTGCGTATGGTAATCTTGCAATGATGTTCCCGATGATCGATTCTGAAGAAGAAATGGATGAGATATGGCAGATCATTGAGGAAGTAAAAGAAGGACTGCGCGAAAAAAACATTCCATTTAAAGAGATCATGACAGGAATCATGATCGAGACACCGGCAGCAGTCATGATTAGCCGGGAACTTGCAAAACATGTTGATTTCTTAAGTATTGGAACCAATGACCTGACACAGTATACGCTTGCGATGGATCGTCAGAATCCTCTTCTGAAAGACAAATACAACGATCATCATCCGGCAATTCTTCGTATGGTGCGTATGGTTGTGGATGCGGCACATCAGGAAGGCCGTAAGGTTGGCATCTGCGGAGAAATCGCAGCGGACACAGCACTGACGAAAAAATTTCTGGAGATGGGAGTTGATTTTCTGTCTGTTGTTCCGGCGTGTGTACTTCCGGTACGAAAAGCAATTCGTGAGACAGATCTTGGCGGAGAGAAAGTTTCTGCTGTTAAATGAGGATTATAATGAATAAAAAAAGTAAAGTCATTCTTCTTCCCTGTAATTCTTACAGGGAAGAAATTGTTTATGAGAATCTTGAAATCGGACTGGAGCTTCTGGGCGGAATCGAAAATATTGTCGGTAAAGAAGAGTCTGTATTGCTGAAGCCGAATCTTCTAAAGAAAGCGGAAGTTGATAAGGCAGTGATCACACATCCGACGGTTGTGGGAATGTTTGCCCGACTGATGAGAGAAAAAGGATATCAGGATATGGCACTTGCAGATTCCTGCGGAAATGGAACAACTTCTAAAGTGATCCATGGGACAGGAATGGATACGTATCTTGAGAAACTGGATATTCCGGCTATTGATTATACGACGGGAATCCATGTAGACTATCCGAAAGGAATACAGGCAAAAGAATTTATTTTGCCGAAAGAACTTCTGGAAAAAGACTGTGTGATCTCTCTTTGCAAAATGAAGACGCATGCACTGGAACGCATCACGGGAGCTGTGAAAAACAGCTATGGATTCGTTTATGGATTTCACAAAGCCAAAGGTCATACATTGTACCCAAGTGCAGACAGTTTTGCCCGTATGCTTGTCGATCTGAATCAGTATGTGAAGCCGCGGCTGTATATTATGGACGGAATTGTGGCCATGGAGGGGAACGGACCAGGTTCCGGAGATCCTGCTCCAATGAATGTGATGCTGATGTCACGGGATCCGGTTGCACTTGATAGTGTGTTCTGTAACCTGATCCATCTGAATCCGGAGATGGTTCCAACGAATTATCATGGAGAAAAAATGGGACTTGGTACCTGGCGTTCGGAAGAAATTGAAATTGTTACTCCGTCCGGTGAGATTTCAATGAAGGATGCAGTAGCACAGTATGGAAATCCGTATTTTGATGTGGACCGGAGAGTGGTACGTTCCGGTATGTGGGAACGTCTTGCGAAAGCCTTGAATATTTTTCAGAAGAAGCCTTATATTGAGTCGGAGCGTTGTATCCGGTGTGGGATTTGTGTGAAGAGCTGTCCGGTTCCGGACAAGGCCGTTGATTTCCGTAAAGGCAGAGAGAATCCACCAGTATATGATTATAAGAAATGTATCCGTTGTTTCTGCTGCCAGGAGATGTGCCCCGAAAAAGCAATCCAGGTGAAATGATTAGGCCGGAAATTCAATCATGCCTTAAATTGTTGCATGGAAAAGGAGCTTCTGCATTATAGATGAATATGTGTCTGTTTTGCAAAAGCTCCTTTAGATTGTTTGTTTATAAGTTGTGTCCGATCAAATTTACAAACTGGATCAGTTCAAACAAAAATTATCGCTTATCTGATCGTGTCATGCAAAGCTTTGATGAATGAAGGAGTGGTACCGCAGCAACCACCAACAACAGAAGCACCGTTTTCAATCAGGACTTTCATATGATGGGCGAATTCTTCTGCATTCATGCTGTACACAGCATTTCCCTTTTCATCGATGACCGGCATACCGGCATTTGGTTTGGCGATAACTGGAATAGAAACATTTTCTTTAATGTTTCGAACAACAGATACCAGCTGATCAGGTCCCACTGAGCAGTTGATACCTACAGCATCTGCGCCGGCTGCTTCAAGAGAAACAGCTGCTTCCACAGCATTTCCACCACTGAAGATACTTCCATCAGCTTCAACAGTCATGGTACACATGATCGGAAGATCACATACAGAAGCGGCGGCATCTACAGCTGCAAGAGTTTCTTCAATATTGATCATTGTTTCGGCTGCAATCAGATCAATACCTGCATCTGCCAGAATACGGATCTGTTCCTGATACATATTATAAGCTTCTGTGTAAGTATAATCCCCATCAGCTGTGATAAAAGATCCGGAAGTAGTGATATCACCGGCTACATAGATACCGCTGCCGGCCAGCTCCTTAGAATAGCCGACCAGAGTACGGTTGATCTCTTCAATCTTATCTCTGAGTCCGTGTTTCTCAAGATTTATACTGTTTCCGCCAAAAGTAGGAGCATAGATTACCTGACTTCCTGCCTGAATATAGGCACGTTGCAGATCCTGGATAATATCTTTGTGATCGATAACCCAGGTTTCCGTACAGATACCGCGTGGCATACCACTTGCCATCAGGTTGGAGCCTGTGGCACCATCCAGAATCAGTATATTCTCAGTCAGTTTTCGAAATTCTTCTTTAGTCATATTAAGTTCGTTGCCTCCTTGAAAAATAAATATATAAGCAACTTACCTGTAAGCTCCGCATTTCCGTCGGAAAGTGCTTATTTCAGTTCCCTATTATAGCATGTACCATGTGGGATTACTATAGAAAAATCATTCAACCTGATTTATATACAAAGCAGATCTGGAGGTTATAAAACCAGTAGTGTTTACAGGCATAATCCCGCAAATAATAAAAAGAAGACATCTTTCGACAGAACTCGAAATTGTCTCAGAAGAAAAGTTGTGCTATTTTCTATATATATTCTTTACCGGCAGTTCTGTCGGAGATTTTCCCAAATACAATATTAATATAAGTAATGGAATCAAAATGCAGGAGGTAAAATAATTGAATCTGTTTGAGTACACGTACTGCGGGAACTACAACCGGCAGATACAGAATCTGGCCAGAATCGTCCCGGAAAAATGGAGTTTTGGAGGCAATGATGACAATGGAATCCTGAAAGGGTATCTGGAGCATACATTTCAGCGGGTATATGAAGAAGAAAAATTACAGGAGACAGAGGAATACGCAATTTTTAATACAGGACTTTTTAATATGTATTATCAGCCGGTCTACGCATATTTTATCCCAAATCTGGTGCCGGACAGGCAGAGATGGTTTCTGGACGGCTTCTACACAGAATATCATTTATTAAAATCAGGAATTGTCAATCTTCCGAAACGTGCAGCATATGTAACAGATCCGGCAGAACTTATTTTTGATACCGGACTGGATATCGTGCCTCAGTATGAACATATTTTTGAAGAAACGGAGAATTGTCAGAGACTTCCGGAGACGATTCGCGGCAGTGTGATGAAAGTACAACTGTTTGACGGCGCCCTGCGGCAGACAAAAAGAATGCTTGAGGCCGATTATCGGACAGCCATTCCGCAGTATTATAACCATGGAATCCAGTTTCTCATTCCTGTCTGTCTGCAAAATCCGGACAGAGCTGATCTGGCACTTGCCTGTGTAAAGACAGAGGATGGGAGCAAATATCTGGGCAGGACATGTCTGACATTAAAAATGGCATATCATAATGCAAGACTGCTGGCAAAAATCCACAGCAGCTGGCTTTATCCGTGAAGAGATGATCGCAGCAATAGAGAGTGATACAGGAAAAACATGTAATCTTTCGTTGAGCGTTGCTTCGGACAATAAACTATCGTTGAAAATCAGCTGTACAGAAAATCTTGTTACTGTACGGAAAAAAGATCAGAATATCTTAAAAGTACCGTATTATTTTATGTTAAAATCTCGCAAAATCTATTGAAATCGTAACGCTTTTATGATACAAAAATAAAGTTGTTATTAATAATTTTTCTTATGAAAAAGAGGGGATACTTTTTAGGGAGGAACAACCAATGAGCAATAAGCTGATCGACTTGATCGACATTTCCAAATCCTACGGGATGCAGACAGTTCTGGATGAACTGAATCTTTACATCAGGGAGAATGAATTCCTGACATTACTTGGTCCGAGTGGATGTGGAAAGACTACTACACTTCGTATTTTGGGAGGATTCGAGACACCGGATAAAGGGCGTGTGATCTTTGACGGGCAGGATATCACGAATTTTCCGGCGAATAAGCGTCAGCTGAATACCGTATTTCAGAAATATGCGTTGTTTACTCATATGAACATTGCGGATAACATTGCTTTTGGATTAAAGATAAAGAATAAAAGCAAACAGTATATTTATGACAAGATTAAATATGCATTGAAGCTTGTGAATCTGGATGGTTTTGAGAAACGCATGCCGGATTCTTTGAGTGGTGGACAGCAGCAGCGTATTGCAATCGCACGTGCAATCGTAAATGAGCCGAAGGTACTGCTTCTGGATGAGCCGCTTGGTGCGCTGGACCTGAAGCTTCGACAGGATATGCAGTATGAGCTGATCCGTCTCAAAAATGAGCTGGGGATCACCTTTCTGTATGTAACACATGATCAGGAAGAGGCACTTACCATGTCTGATACGATCGTGGTCATGAATCAGGGGTATATCCAACAGATCGGAACACCGGAAAAAATCTACAATGAGCCGGAGAATGCTTTTGTGGCGGACTTTATCGGTGAGAGTAATATCATTTCCGCGACAATGGTGCAGGATCGTCTTGTTAAGATACTGGGTGTTAATTTTCCATGTGTGGATGAAGGGTTCGGACAGAACCGGCCGGTTGACGTTGTCATCCGTCCGGAAGATATCGATCTTCTGAAACCGGGGCAGGGAAGCATTGACGGTGTAGTCACACATATGATCTTCAAAGGTGTACATTATGAGATGGAAGTCATGGCGAACAACTATGAGTGGCTGGTGCACAGCACAGATATGTTCCCGGTTGGAGCAGAAGTCAGCATTCATGTGGATCCGTTTGATATCCAGATCATGAAAAAACCGGAATCGGAAGATGAGGAGGCGGTAAACATTGAAGAATAAGCGTTTGCTTGCCGGTCCGTATCTGTTCTGGTCCGTGTCATTTGTAGTGATTCCGCTGTTGGTGATCGTGTATTATGCATTTACCAGTGATGAGGGTAGTTTTACATTTTCCAATCTGGCACAGATCACGACACCGGAGAATCTGAAGGCACTTGGCATGTCCATTCTTCTGTCATTTTTGAGTACGGCAATCTGCTTGATTCTGGCATATCCGCTGGCAATGATACTGAGTCAGAAACAGGTAAACCAGACAAGTTTTATTGTGCTGGTCTTTATTCTGCCAATGTGGATGAACTTTCTTCTCCGTACACTGGCATGGCAGACATTGCTTGAAAAGAATGGCGTCATCAACAGTGTTTTAAGTTTCCTGCATTTACCGGCGCTGGAGATCATTAATACACCATATGCCATCATTCTTGGAATGGTATACAATTTTCTGCCATTTATGGTGCTTCCAATCTATAATGTACTGATCAAGATTGACAGAAATGTTATCAATGCAGCACGTGATCTGGGAGCCAATTCCGTACAGACTTTCTGGAAGGTCATTTTTCCACTGAGTATTCCGGGTGTGATCAGCGGTATTACGATGGTGTTTGTACCGGCGCTGACAACCTTCGTTATTTCTGACCTTCTTGGGGGCGGAAAGATCCTTCTGATTGGTAATGTCATTGAGCAGTCATTCAAACAGAACAGCAACTGGCATGTTGGAAGTGGTCTGTCCCTGGTACTGATGGTATTTATCATTGCAAGTATGGCACTTGTGGCAAAATACGATAATGAGGACGGGGGTGCGGCATTTTGATCAGAAAATATTTACAGAAGATATACCTGGCCCTTATTTTTATTTTATTATATGCCCCGATCGTAACGTTGATCGTTCTGTCTTTTAACCAGTCTAAGACAAGAGCAAAATGGGGTGGATTTACACTGAAATGGTATAAAGAACTTCTCAAAAATGAACAGATCATGAGCGCGTTTTATACCACACTTATCATAGCGTTTGTTTCGGCTGCAATCGCAACGGTCATTGGCACGGCCGCTGCAATCGCGATTCAGGGAATGAAGCAGAAGTGGAAGACCATGTATATGGGACTTACCAATATCCCGATGATGAATGCGGAGATCGTGATGGGTGTGTCTTTGATGCTCCTTTTTATTGCATTTCATATGACACTTGGCTTCGGAACGATCCTGATCGCACATATTACGTTCAATATTCCGTATGTGATCTTAAGCGTATTACCGAAGCTGAAGCAGACGAACCGTTATACATATGAGGCTGCGCTGGATCTTGGTGCATCACCGGTCAAAGCGTTTTTTAAAGTTGTTTTCCCGGACATTGTACCGGGAGTACTTTCTGGATTTATGCTTGCATTTACCATGTCTCTGGATGATTTTGTAATCACGCATTTTACAAAAGGACCTGGAATTGATACACTTTCCACAAAAATCTATACAGAAGTTCGTAAAGGAATCAAACCGGAGATCTATGCACTTTCCACGATCATGTTTGGGACAGTTCTGGTGCTGCTCCTTTTGATCAACTATTCACCGAAGGAAGAAGAGGAAACTGTGGTCAGAAAGAAAAAAGTCCGCAAGCCTTCCAGAGTGAAAAAGATCCTGATTCAGCGTGTAGTTCCTGTTGCAATCTGTATTGTCTTTATTGGTGGTGGTTTCTATTATGCAAAAGAAAACGATGTCATGAATGGAGAGAAACTGGTTGTATACAACTGGGGCGAATATATTGATCCGGAAGTCCTGACGATGTTTGAAGAAGAAACAGGAATTGATATTGTTTATGAAGAATTTGAAACAAATGAGATTCTGTATCCAAAGATCAGTTCCGGTGCGATCGCATACGATGTGATCTGTCCGAGTGATTATATGATTCAGCGAATGATTGAAAATGATCTGCTTTCCGAGATTAATTTTGATAACATTCCAAATCTTAAAAATATCGGGAAACAGTATCTGGAGCAGTCAAGGCAGTTTGATCCAGAGAATAAATATTCCGTGCCGTACTGCTGGGGAACTGTCGGCATTCTGTATAACAAGATGATGGTAGATGAGCCAGTGGACAGCTGGTCTATTCTCTGGGATCCGAAATACAAGGATAATATTCTGATGCAGGATTCAGTCCGTGATGCATTTGGCGTGACACTGAAATATCTTGGCTATTCTCTGAATTCCATAGATTTGGACGAGCTGACTGAGGCAAAAAATCTGTTGATTGAACAGAAACCGTTGGTTCAGGCATATGTGATCGACCAGGTGCGTGATAAAATGATCGGAAATGAAGCTGCACTTGGTGTAATCTATTCCGGTGAGGCAATTTACACACAGAAAGAAAACCCAAATCTGGAGTATGTGATCCCGAAGGAAGGATCCAATATCTGGATCGATTCCTGGGTAATCCCGAAAAATGCAGAACATAAAGAAAATGCAGAAAAATTTATCAATTTCCTCTGCAGACCGGATATTGCGTTGATGAACTTTGAATACATTACGTATTCTACGCCGAATGAAGCTGCGAGAGAACTGATCGAGGATGAATCTATCCGAAACAGTGAGATCGCATTCCCGGACCTTTCCAAATATGATAATCTGGAAACATTCCAGTATCTTGGAACAGAGGCTGACCAGGTGTATGGCAATCTCTGGAATAAAGTAAAATCCTCATAAAGCATAAAACAAAGAAAAGACTTTCTATGGAAAATGAATTTCTGTAGAAGGTCTTTTTTCTTGCGGAAAAATGTCTGACAGAGGTATAATACAGAAAAAGAAAAGTCATATGAGGAGGGTGTACTGTGGCAGAGGAAAGAACATCCAATTATATCAAACTCTGTGATGAGTGGGCAGAGAAATTTCTTCAGATGGATAAAGAAGAGCTGGAAAATGCTTTTGAAAAATTAAACGGGCTCAGACTTCCGCTGGGAGATGTTGGATATCAGATTGATGCATTTTCGTGCGAGCCGATGCAGTTCTATTTTTGGGATTGTGATGACGAATTTGAAGCACAGGCGAATATTCTGTTCGATTACAGTGCGACTGATTTTAATCATGTGGAGAGTGCGGTATCTACAGCTGAAATGGGGGTACGTCGTCTGGCAGAACTGGCAGGACTGCCTCTGAAGGGAAAAGCTTTTGAAATGAGCTGATTGTGAAAACGATGGAACTGAAAATACGTTCAGAGATAAATCTGATTCAATGAGGGAAAATGGAATGGATTATTTAACACTGGCTTTTGACAGACCGGCAGAAGCATGGAATGAGGCACTTCCTCTGGGGAACGGCTCTATGGGAGCGATGTCATATGGACGGCTTCGAGAGGAAAAGATCGAGCTGAATCTGGATACACTCTGGTCTGGAACCGGAAGAAGCAAAGAAAACAAAAATACAGATGTGGACTGGGATTTTTTGCGCCAGAAGATCTTTGACGGAGAGTATGAAGAAGCGGAAGCCTATTGTAAAGAAAACATCCTTGGTGATTGGACAGAGAGCTACCTTCCGGCAGGAAATCTGCATATTGATGCAAATATACCTGAATTAAAAGAGCATGGATCATACCAGAGACAGCTTTCGATTAAAGATGCGCTGGAACAGGTTGTATATCGTCAGGACGTACAGGGATATCTAAGAGAATTTTTTGTAAGTATGTCAGAACCGGTCATGGCACTTCATTATAGAGCAGATGCAGGCAGCAGTCTGGAACTGCGTATTTCTCTGGACAGCCAGATAAGACATGTCTGTTCTGGTTATGGGACAAGTGAACTTGTGCTTGAGGGACAGGCTCCGGTCTATGCGGCACCGTTGTATTATTCCTGTGAGCAGCCGATCGTCTATGAAGAAGGAAAAGGAACACGGTTTGCAATCGGTATTTCCGTGCAGGCACCGAAAGGCTGTATCCGCCAAAAAGACAACACGCTTCTTGTAACTGCAGATGGTGATGTGTATATTTATCTGTCCGGGATAACAGATTTTCAGGCACAGGACTCCTACTTATCCAGAAAGAAACAGATGCTGGAACAGATCTGTGACCTTTCATATCCACAATTAAAGGAAGCTCACAAGAAGGCATATGCAGCATATTTTGACCGGATGGATCTTACGTTGAATCCTGGCATACAGAATGATCTTATAACAAAAATGTTTCACTATGCCCGTTATCTTATGATCGCTTCCTCTAAACCTGGCACACAGTGTGCAAACCTGCAGGGAATCTGGAACCATAACTTGAGAGCTCCGTGGAGCAGCAACTATACGGTAAATATCAATACAGAAATGAATTATTGGATGGCAGAGAAGGCGAATTTAAGCGACTGCCATGAGTCGCTGTTCGATCTGATCGAACGGACTGCCTCGCATGGAAAAAAGACAGCAAAAGAAGTCTATCATCTGGATGGATGGGTGAGCCATCATAATGTGGATATCTGGGGACATTCCAGCCCGGTCGGATATTTCGGGCAGGATGAAAATCCCTGTACCTACTCTATGTGGCCGATGAGCTCCGGGTGGCTCTGCAGTCATCTGTGGGAGCATTACCGTTATACACTGGACAGAGAGTTTTTGAGAGAAAAAGCCTTTCCGCTTATCCGGGGAGCAGTGGAATTTTATCTGGGATATCTGGTGCCTTATGACGGATACCTCGTCACAGCTCCATCCACGTCGCCGGAAAATACATTTACAGCCTCGGATCACAGTGTCCATAGTGTTACCTTTGGTTCGACAATGGATTGCAGTATTCTGAAGGAATTGTTTGGAAATTATCTGAAAGCCTGCGAGATCCTTGATATCACCGACCTTATGGATGAAGTAAAAGCTGCACTCAAAAAACTGCTGCCATTTAAGATCGGGAAAGAAGGACAGCTTCAGGAGTGGTACCTGGACTATCCTGAGGTGGATATGCACCACAGACATGTTTCACAGCTATACGGCCTTTATCCAGGAAATCTGATCCACAGAGAAGATAAAGAACTTCTGGCTGCCTGCCGCGTAGCTCTGGACAGAAGAGGGGACGAGGGAACCGGCTGGTGCATGGCATGGAAGGCGTGTCTATGGGCGCGGCTCGGAGATGGAGAGCGTGCGTTGAAGCTCTTGAAAAATCAGCTTCACGTTACAAAAGAAGAAAACTGCAGTCTGGTTGGCGGCGGGACCTACCCGAATATGCTCTGTGCACATCCGCCATTTCAGATCGACGGGAATTTCGGGTTTGCGGCTGCTGTGCTGGAAATGCTGGTACAGTATCAGGATGACAGGATCTTCTTTCTT
>OGUP01001679.1_pt1 | contig 11976 bp, 10 predicted proteins | sample 1553661 | NCBI WGS metagenome assembly OGUP01 (sample SAMEA2580026, study PRJEB22360) | human gut metagenome | biome: human gut; feature: human-associated habitat; material: faeces | place: Denmark | collected 2008/2010
ACTATTATTTCCAGCAGCAACTAAAAACCTTCATTCACCATGAAAGTGATTCCCTATCCTTACCTAACAATTACATCAATCACATAGTAGAAGATTCATTAGGTACCATTTGGGTGGCCACCTCCAAGGAGATGGTTTTATATAACAGCGATAATCATAATTTCACGCCTACTGGATACAATTGTATTTATTCTTCCCTCTGCATTGAAGGAGGTATATTGTTTGGAAGTGAGAATATCATTTTCCGCTATAATTATAAAAGCCGGACCATGGACAGCATCTATATTTGCCAGAAGAAGAATTTGGATATATCCGAATATCGGATACAAAAAATGGTTCAGTTGAAAAAAAATAAAATACTGATAGGGACCAAAGAACAAGGTATCTATCTCTATGATTGTTGCACGCAACAGCTCACCCGTTTCACATCAGATATCCATCATCTACTGATTTCGCTCTATGTGGTATCAGACAAGTATGTATATGCCTCTTTTTACGGCAATGGGATTTATTGCTACAACCAAGATGGCAAGATAGTAAAGTCTTATACATCAAAGACTTCTTCTTTAAACAACAACTATGTGCTAGACATCATCGAACATAAAGGACAATTATGGATTGCTACAGACGGAGGAGGTATCAATGTACTTGACATGAACTCCGACCAAATCAAAGTAATGTGTCATGTGGCTGGAGACAACTTCTCTTTGCCTGTCAATTCTATTGTCTTATTATACGAGGACAGAAACGGGAACTTATGGGCAGGTAGTGTCCGAGGGGGTATCTTTAACATTAAGAAAACCTATATAAGAACTTATAAAGATGTAGCCCTGAACAACTCCAACGGTTTAAGCGATAAGTCTATCATTTCCTTATATGAAGATGACGATGACAAATTATGGATTGGTACAGATGGAGGAGGTATTAATCTATATGATCCACACACCGATCAGTTTACCCATTTTCCTTCGACCTACGGAGACAAAGTGGCCTCTATCGCCAAAATATCTGAAAAGGAGTTGATGGTATCTCTTTACACAAAAGGTATATTTATTTTCAATAAAATAACCGGCACTTACCGCCCCTTTACCATTGTTGATGAAGGTACAAATTACAAAGAATGCTTCTATGGCTATCTTCCATTGGCCCATCAAGTAGCCAATGATAAAATTTACATTATCAGTTACCGTCCATGGGTATACCATCCATTAAGTGGAAAATTCTCTTTAATGCCCACCAACAATCTGAAAAATACGGATGCATTGCGTCTCGTCTATTCCAATGAGCATTTCTCATTATTAAAACGTGTCAATCAAATATTTTATGTACCTCAAGAAAACGACAGTATCAGCCTTTTATGTGAAATAGACCCAGAGGAAACAATTACAGCTCTTGCCTATCAGGATAGTACTATTTGGATAGGTACGGACCGAGGTCTGGGATGTTATGATATGATACACAAAAAATTCCACCATATACATACCAACTATTTTGAAAAAATATCTTTCCTCATTGGCGACAAAAAAGGAAGATTATGGATTTGTGCACACAACAAACTATTTTCTTATCTGATTAAAGAAAAGAAATTCACATTGTGGAACAGTTCTGATGGATTTCTGCCTAACGACATACTAGCTGCCCACTATACACTATCCAATCCCAATTTTGTTTATTTGGGAGGTGCGGAAGGGCTAGTGAAAATCAATACCAATATTCCTCAGTCTGAAACGCAAATACCTCAGATAAGTCTGGCAGATATTAAATTTAACGGATGTTCTTATCTGAAACAAATGAAGAATCAGACACTTCATATTCCATGGAACTACAATTCATTGACCATTCATATATGTGTAAAAAATGAAGATATCTTCCAAAAGAACTTGCTCAGATATACCATATCAGGCAGAGGAAAACAAACGGTCGAAAGTTTCGACTCCGAACTCTCTTTATCTTCCCTGTCACCAGGTAAATATAAAATCTGGGTATCAAGCAGCACCAAAGATGGTGAATACACTACTCCTGTACCCATAATCAACATTGTCATCACTCCACCCTGGTATAAAAGTAGTTGGTTTTTCTCGATATGTACTCTTTTATTTATTCTTTTTACCATTAAAATAGCTCTTTGGGTATTTCATAAGAAAAAGAAGGAAATGAGAGATGAAATGGGCGATTTTGTCCAAACCGTCCTCTATAATGTACTGGGAAATAAAGAAGAAAATACAAAAGAGAAAGACTTGGAAGAAATAACAGATGCTTCATATCCTCAATCAATGGAAGCAACTCCACTCAGCAGTGCTGACGCAGATTTCATAAAAAAACTGGATCAAATTATCAATGAGAATCTATCAAGTGAAAAACTATCTATCAAGTACCTGACAGATACCATGGCCATGAGCCGTGCATCTTTATATAATAAAGTAAAGCAAATTACCGGATTAGGGGTCAATGAATATATCAACAGACTACGCATAGAACGCTCTGTATACCTTTTAGCAAATACCAATCTGAGCATTAGCGAGATTTCCTATGAAGTAGGTTTTTCTTATCCGCGCTATTTCAGTACTTCATTTAAACAGATGAAAGGGGTTACACCTTCACAATTCAAGGAGAAAAACAAAAATAGCGGACACATATAAACTGTTAGAGCAAATAAGGCCTGCCATTTATTATTTTGAACGAAATAAAGAACTGACATTCAGATTCTTTACTTCGTTCAACAGGTCATAAAATGATACCAATATTAACAAGCCTTGAAACTCATATCCAATCCTTTTACAGAATGAGTCAGCGCACCGAAAGAAATGAAATCCACTCCTGCCTGCGCATAAGGCAACATAGTATCGTAAGTAATACCACCGGAAGACTCGGTTTCGCAACGACCTCCTACTATCTCTACAGCCTTACGAGTATCTTCAGGTGTAAAGTTATCAAACATAATACGATCCACACCTTCTGCCAACGCCTGATTCAATTCGTCAAAGTTACGCACTTCCAATTCAATCTTCAAGTTCTTACCCTTTGCCTTACAATATTCTTTGGCACGGGACACCGCATTGTGTATGCCGCCTGCGAAATCTACATGGTTGTCTTTCAGCAGAATCATATCAAACAAACCGATACGGTGATTGCATCCTCCTCCTATCTTTACAGCCATCTTCTCCATGATACGCATACCCGGAGTTGTCTTACGGGTATCAAGTACACGAGTTTTCGTACCTTCCAGTTTCTTCACATATTTATTGGTCATAGTAGCAATGCCACTCATGCGTTGCATGATATTCAGCATCAAGCGTTCTGTCTGAAGAAGTGACTGAACTTTACCTTCCACCACCATAGCCACATCACCCGGTTTCACGTGAGTTCCATCTTGAATGAACACCTCCACCTTCATTGTGGGATCAAAACGGCGAAATACTTCTTTAGCCACTTCAATGCCTGCTAAAATACCTTCTTCCTTAATCAACAACTTTGATTTTCCCATTGCATCTGCGGGAATACATGACAAGGTAGTATGATCCCCATCACCTATATCTTCAGCAAAAGACAGGTCTATCAGTCTGTCTATTAAGTCTTTTACTACTAATTCGTCCATAATGTTATCGTTTTTTTATGAATTGATAGGCAAAGGTAGAGATTTTCCGTATTTTTGCAAAGTAAACCAGAAAAGAACGTATGAAATTTACATTATTAGTAGTAGGACGCACTGTCGAAAAACATTATATCACCGCTATCAATGATTATGTGGAACGTACCAAGCACTTCATTTCTTTCGATATGGAAGTCATCCCCGAACTCAAGAACACCAAAAACCTGAGTATGGAGCAACAAAAAGAGAAGGAAGGAGAACTAATTCTGAAAGCTTTGTTGCCGGGCGATGTAGTGGTTTTATTGGATGAACATGGAAAAGAATTCCGTTCCGTAGAATTTGCCAACTGGATAGAACGCAAAATGCACACTGTAAACAAACGGTTAGTATTCATCATTGGGGGACCATACGGATTTGCACCCAAAATATATGATGCAGCCCAAGAAAAGATCTCATTATCCAAGATGACCTTCTCACATCAAATGATACGCCTTATTTTCGTAGAACAGCTATACCGGGCGATGACTATATTGAATAACGGTCCTTATCATCATGAATAGAAATATATAGCGGTTAGTGATTAACACCTGCGGCATAATAGCGCAGTCCATTCATCACTAACCACTAATTCTCTCCCTATTTTCCAATTTCAAAGTCCACACACACTGGTAAATGGTCGCTATAGCCACCATGATATTTCTTTCCCCAGTAGGTACGTGATGGGATATCACCACCATATTTTTCATCCTCTTCCAATAGGAACGGATATTTTAAAATCTGTGCCTTATCATATGAAGTGCGCATACTATCATGCCCTTGTAACAAAAAACCGGAAACAATCAGCTGATCAAGTACGCCCCACTCACCTCGATAACGATAGGTTCCCTCCTTACGCCCGTCCATCAGATTATACAGTTTCTTAGCCTGTACTTCACCTTTCGGAGCCACGGCACCCAATACTTTAGCTATCGAATTATTAGTGGGATAATCATTAAAATCACCCATTATCATCACATTGGGATGCTGGCGAAGGTTCATGATGGAATCTGCCGCTATGTTCAATATCTGTGCAGTGAAAAGACGATAAGGCTCACTTTTTTCCTCACCACCGGCACGAGACGGCATATGGCACACAAACACGTCCAAAGTATCACCTGATGCTACCTGCCCCATCACATGAAGGATATCACGTGTAGGGCGGCGTTCCATCTCCTTATAAGGAACAGAAAGGCTGTTTTTGCCCAGCAACTTAAAACTTCCTCGCTGATAAAGCAACGCCACGTCAATACCACGCTCATCAGGAGAATCAGTCATGACATAACGATAACCTGCCTCGCGTAATGGTGAGTTTTCTGTCAGATCTTTCAAGCAATGATCATTTTCCACTTCACAAAGCCCCACCAAATCGGGAACATTTTCCTCACCGGTGGCAATAATAACCTTAGCTATCTTAGCCAATTTATCATGATAGCGCGCTTGTGTCCATCCTTTCGGAGCATCTGGCAAAAATTCATAATCATTTTTCAACGTGTCGTGCTGACAATCGAACAAATTCTCTACATTATAGAACATTACCCGAAACGGTTCCTGTGCATACGTCACCCCTACCAGGTAGCACAAACAAAGAAATAAAATTGTTTTCTTCATATAAATTATTTTGTCGGTATATTAACCAATACATCCAGCAAATGACGCCAGAATTTATCTACAGTAGGTATCAGCATACGCTCATCAGGTGAATGAACACCACGCAGAGTAGGTCCAAAAGAAACCATATCCAGTGACGGATATTTCTCAAGGAACAAACCACACTCCAATCCGGCATGAATTGCCTTTACTTTAGGTTCCACACCAAAAAGTTTTTTATAGCTATCTACCGCAACTTTCAAAACTGGAGAATCCGTATTCGGTTTCCACCCTGGATAGCCTTCACCAGTTGTTACTTCAGCACCTCCCAAAAGAAAAGCAGAACGGATCATCTCGGACATATCCTTGCGTGATGAAAGAATGGAGCTGCGCTGGCTAGTCACTATTTTAATCTTGTTTCCCTCTACCTGTTTGATGGAAGCAAGATTAGACGAAGTTTCTACTAATCCCGGAATATCCTGACTCATGGCATACACTCCATTGTGCACAGCGTAAACAGCTCTCAGAAGGTGTCCGGCAGTAGTCATATCTATCGCTTCCTTACAAGGGGATTCAGAAGAGAGTTCGGTTCTCAAGTTCGGTTCTGTCGCAGCATATTCATTCTCCAGTTCTGCTGTATAGATATTCAAATCTACACGAACCGATTCCTTATCCTTCATAGGTACCGCACATAATGCCTGTGCCTCACGAGGTATGGCATTATGCAGGTTTCCACCATCAATCTCACATAAATATAAAATATATTTAGAAGCCAACTGGGTCAGAAAACGATTCAGCAGCTTATTGGCATTCGCTCTACCTTTATTAATATCATCACCGGAGTGCCCACCAGTCAATCCCTTGACCGCCACACGGAAATAGAAATAATCCTGTGGGGCAGAAACAGGCTGATAAGTAAATTCCGCTGTAGTATTTGCACCACCGGCACAGCCGATAAATAATTCTCCTTCATCTTCCGAGTCCAAATTAATCAGAATATCACCAGTCATAAACCCTGGCTTCAATGCAAAAGCACCTGTCAATCCAGTTTCTTCATCCACCGTGAAAAGACACTCTAGCGGACCATGCTCTATATCAGTAGCAGCCAATATAGCTAATTCTGTCGCCACACCGATACCATTATCCGCCCCCAATGTAGTACCTTTGGCTTTCAACCATTCACCGTCCACCACTGTTTCAATAGGATCAATTAGAAAATCATGCTCCACATCACTGTTTTTTTCACAAACCATATCTATATGAGACTGCAAAATCACAGTTTTCAAATTCTCCTTACCCGGAGTGGCAGGCTTTTTAATTAATACATTGCCTACTTCATCTGTCTTGGTTTCCAAACCATGTTCTCTACCGAAGGCTTTCAAATAAGCAATTATTTTCTCCTCTCTTTTAGAGGGACGGGGTACCTTACATATCTCTTCAAAATAATAAAAGACAGATGCAGGCTTTAAATTCTTTTCATTCATAATCATGTCGTTTAGGAAAATTCAGTTTACAAATTTGCAAAAAATGGTTAAATAATTCTCTTAAATAAGACACTTCCTCTTTTTTAATGAAAAAAGAGAAAGCTAAATCATTGCAAAATTCTATATTTGCTATGCAAATTTAGTCCGCAGACACGAAATGCTTCAATAAATTTGGCATTTCCCTTGCCTTACACTAACTTTGCACCACAAAAATAATAGAAATGCTTGATACTATCCTTATAACTGTGTTAATAGTTGCTATCTGTATAGCATTATTGTCTATCGGAATCTTTCTAAAAGGAAAGTTTCCAAATACACATGTAAGCGGTAATAAGGCACTCCGTAAAAAAGGAATAGGCTGTGTGCAATCACAAGATCGTGAAGCACGCAAACCTAATAAAAATGCCATAGCCGAAATTGAAAAGCAAAGCAAAACGGATAATAATTAATAAACAATACGTGAAAAAGATTATGAAAAGAACAAATTTCATCCTGAATGGATTTCTAGCGCTAGCCATCGTGTTAGTGTTCGCACAATGTAGCGACAAAAACAACAACGCTGCAACTTCTTCCGCTGCTCCGGCTGCCGGCGTTGCAGGTTCCTCAAACATGAAAATAGCTTATGTGGAAATCGATTCACTGTTGACTAAGTACAATTTCTGGAATGACTTAAATGAAGTGATGATACAGAAAGAAGAAAATATCCGCACTACTTTAAATGAAAAAGCAAAGAAGCTGGATGCTGATGCTAAAGAATTCCAACGCAAACTGGAAAATAATGGCTTTGCTACACGTGAACGTGCTGAACAAGAACAGATGAGACTGATGAAGCAACAACAAGAACTGCAGGCACTCCAACAGAAACTAAGCGACGAGCTAGCTTCTGAAAACCAAAAGAACAGTTTGCAGTTACGTGATTCTATCAATTCATTCTTGAAAATTTATAATCAGAACAAAGGATATGATCTGATTATCAGCAATACAGGATTTGACAACTTGCTATACGCTAATCCGGCATACAACATCACACAAGAAATCATTGACGGACTGAATGCACGTTATACTCCCTCTTCTGTAAAAAAATAATAGTTCATCAACCTTATATATGTAAAGCCGGAACAGTCTACTGTTCCGGCTTTACTTTTAAACAAAAAGCACCCTATAAACGTTTTTATTATAATAAAAATAACGAAAGGAGAACATTATGGAAAGATTTGAAGATTTAATCACCTCAAACATCCCTGTATTAGTTGATTTTTTTGCTGAATGGTGCGGACCTTGCAAAGCCATGAAACCTATTTTAGAAGAATTAAAAGGAATAAAAGGGGAAAAAGTAAGAATTGTCAAGGTAGATGTAGACAAACATAAAGAAATTGCTGCATACTATCAGATTCAGTCAGTTCCCACACTAATGATTTTTAAAAACGGTAAGCAATTGTGGCGACAAAGCGGTGTAATGCGTGCCAATGATTTAAGCACTATTCTAGCCCAATATGAGTAAAATATGAAGAAAACAATCACATGTATTCTATTAACTGCCGGATTAACGGGATATCTCAGTGCCCAAACTCCTGTCCAGGATAAGTCAGATAAAAATTCAGGAAAAGTCATACGTATGGACAAACAAATGTTCTTGGATAATATATTTGACTACACTTCCGGTTCCACTAACTGGAAATACAAAGGAGAGAAACCGGCAGTTATTGATTTTTACGCCACATGGTGTGGTCCCTGCCGTATGGTTGCCCCTCTGCTAAAAAGTCTGGCCAAAGAATACAAAGATCAAATTGCAGTTTACAAAGTAGATACAGACAAACAAAAAGAATTATCTGCCGTTATGGGAATACAGTCACTGCCCACCATCATCTTTATCCCCAAAACGGGACAGCCACAAATCATTATAGGAGCAGCCAATAAAGCTACTTTCAGGAAAGCCATTGAAGAAGTGTTACTGAAAGAATGAGAAACAAGCCCTACACATCTCTAATCTAAATATAACCAATAAAAGAGAGGGGGCAATAATAATTGCTCCCTCTCTCTCCATTTATACTATAGCAAATTGTATATTATTTCTTGAAATATCTGTTGTACAAACCTTCAAAACCTTTGCCGTGACGAGCTTCGTCCTTAGCCATTTCGTGAACTGTATCGTGAATAGCATCCAAGTTCAAAGCTTTTGCACGAGTAGCAATGCGTTTCTTGTCAGCACAAGCACCTGACTCAGCATTCATTCTCTTTTCCAAGTTAGTCTTTGTATCCCATACACAGTCACCCAGCAACTCAGCAAACTTAGCAGCATGTTCTGCTTCTTCCCAAGCATAACGTTTGAAAGCTTCAGCAACTTCAGGATAACCTTCGCGGTCTGCCTGACGGCTCATTGCCAAATACATACCAACTTCTGTACATTCACCCATGAAATGGTTGTTCAAATCCTTAATCATTTCTTCATCACAACCTTTTGCTACGCCGATAACGTGTTGGTCTGCAAATTCCAATCCACCTTCTGTTTCTACCATTTCGTTAAACTTAGAAGCAGGCGCTTTACACAACGGACATTTTTCAGGAGCTGCATCACCTTCATGAATATAACCACAAACTGTACAAATAAACTTTTTCATAATTTCTTTTTTTATTAGTTAGTCAATATTTTATTTATTAGTTAGTCATTTACTCTCTATCCTTTTTAACTTCTTTCTTAATCTTCTTTAGAACAAGCAGGGCATATACCTTTATAATATTGGTGAATTTCATCCACTTTGAATCCATTCATATCAATTTGCTCTACTTTTTTCACTTCATTACTATAGGGTAAATCGAATATTTTACCACATTTCTTGCAAAGGAAATGAGCATGTAGGGAAGTATCGCCGTCAAAACACGCATTCTTTTCATCAATTGTAAGCATTAAAGCTGCTCCATGCTCGACAAAGAGTTTCAGTGTATTATACACTGTAGTCTTGGACAAGGTTGGAATATCCTTACATAGCGCCAAATAAATCTCATCGATAGAAGGATGAGTTTTATGAGCCAACAAATAATCCATAATAGCTATGCGCTGTACGGACGGCTTAATTTTATAACTGATAAGATAATCGTAACTCTTCATATATTCCCTTTTTGTAACTATTACAATTTTATTTCATGTGCAAAGATAGATAGTTATTCGCAACAAACAAATAAATCACGCACTTTTTTTTATTTTTTTTATTTTTGCCTGTTTCATAACAATATGCGCCTTTGCCCTTTCATTTTACTTAATATGTTATACTGTCACAATTTTTATACTTTTGCCATTCGCGGATCAATCTTCTTTGCAATCAAATCAACAATCAAGCTAATAATGACAACAAAAAATGCGCAGTACAGCGTGATTCCCTCTACAAGTGGAAAATCACGATTGGATATTGCCTCAAATAATAGCTTTCCAATTCCTTTTACAGCAAATACCTGCTCAACCACAAGTGTTCCGCCTATTAAATAAGACAAATTGACAGAAAGCAGCATCAATGTTGGCACTACTGCATTATGAAGCACATGTTTCCATAAAATTACACGTCTTGGAAGCTTTGCTGCACAAAGCGTAAGCACAAAATCTGCATCAAGTGTTTCTATCAATTGCTCTCTAAGTGAACGCACAAGCGGCGGAATCTGCCCAAATGATACAGTTATTGATGGCAAAATCAAACTATAAATCATGCCTGCTGTCCCTTTTTTCAGACCGCCAACTGGAAACCACTTCAAATTGACAGAAAAAATAAGAATCAAAATTAGTCCGATCCAAAAAACAGGCATACCATGCGCAATAATAGGAATAATCCTAATTAAATGGTCTGCAATGCCATCTTTATGTGTGGCTGCCGTAAATGAAAGAAGCAGTGATATAACAATTGAAATAGTCATTGACATGACAACAAGCAAAAGTGTCACTGGTGCATACTGTAAAATCAGACTGCGGCACGATACGCCATATTTAATTGAATTGCCCGTATCTGCATGTAAAAATACGTTTTGCAGAAAAATGAGAAACTGCTGCCCAAGTGAATCATTTAAATGCAGCTGCTCTCTTGATTGATTTACTGCCTCATCTGTCGCATGTTCTCCAAGAACCATAACAACTGGATCTCCTGGCACGAGACGAATCAGTAAAAAAACTGCTGCTGTAACAAGTGCAATGACAAGAGCTGCCCTAATAAGCGCTCTTGTCATCGTTTTATAACTATTATTCTTCAAAATAAACATCCTCAAAGTGGACACTTCCATTCGGCAATACAGTAAAGCCCTCTACATTATCTCTCAGTCCAACTACGTTCTCTGAATTATACAGTGGAATATATGGAACTTCATCTGCTAAAATCTGCTGAAGCTCTTCGTAAACTGCGGCACGCTCATCTCCGTCTGGTGTCACTTGTCCTTTTCTCATCAAATCTGCTGCTGTCTCATTGTTATAAGAAGTCCAGTAGCACTTGCTCCATCCATCTGGATCGACCTGAAATGCAAAAATAGAGTTTGCATCCGGATAATCAGCTGTTGCACTGTTGATCATCATAGAGAAATTTAAATCGCGGAAATCTGAACGGAATGTAGAAATTTCCTGTGCATTAATTTCAATATTGATTCCAATCTGTGCACCTGCTGCCTGAATGATCTGTGCCTCCTGAAGACGTGTATTATTTCCAGATGCGATGCTGATCGTAGTGTCAAAGCCATCAGGATATGCAGACTGTGCCAATTCTTCTTTTGCAGCGTCAATATCATACGAAAGCGCATTTACCGTATCATTTGTCTGATACAAAAGCGCACGCGGAAGAACAGTGTTTGCTATCTCCGCATAGCCAAAGGTTAATGCCTTTGTCAGTGACTCTCTGTCAATTGCCATTGCAAGTGCACGGCGTACATGCTCATCACTGAAGTGCTCATCAAGCGTATTAAAGAACAGCTCTTCTACATTGTAGCTAAAGCTGGTTGCTGTCTTCGTATCAGCATTTCCATCTACATTTGATGCATTGCTAAGTGACAAATCCTCAATTCCGTCAATCTCACCTGCAAGCAGCTGATTAAGTGCCTGATTGTCATCATCTACTACTTTATATACTAGCTCATCAATATATGGCTTTCCTTCCTGCCAGTAATATTCATTCTTTACAAAAGTCAAATCTCCAGATGGATCCCACTCGGATACGGCAAATGGACCTGTACCAACTGGATTCTTGAAAAACTCCTCCTCAGTCTTTCCACCAAAATCCTTTGGAATAATTCCATTTGAGAAATTGGCAAGCT
>OGUP01001690.1_pt1 | contig 11930 bp, 8 predicted proteins | sample 1553661 | NCBI WGS metagenome assembly OGUP01 (sample SAMEA2580026, study PRJEB22360) | human gut metagenome | biome: human gut; feature: human-associated habitat; material: faeces | place: Denmark | collected 2008/2010
TTTTTCCGATATTTTGTACACCATACCAGATGGTACTGCAGGGAATACACATATCCTCTACCATATGAAAGTTCATTGTTATTGATATTAAACATATTTTTATCCATGTTTTTATTATACCATATGTAAATAGAATTTACAAACATTTGTTCTGCTTATTTTCAAAAAGATAGTGCGTCTAACTCATCACTGAAGTAACGAGAATGCGACGCACAGGTTTTCAATTTTCCTTGCCCGTTTTAATAAAACATGCAATAATTATTTTGTTTTTTATACACATGACTGAATTTTATAAAATATAAATACGAGGAACAAATCAAGATGAAAACATACGAAGAATTACTTTCTGATATTGAAGACGATATGGAACTTATGGGGGCATTGCACATTGTTTATGCCATGGAAGAAAACGGTGTTCTCACCGGTTATGATTATCTCCCGGAAGAGCCTTATACAATCTCTGTGACCTTAAAAGACCTTCAGGAAAAAATTCATCAGCAAATGCTCTATGACAAAGCATCTGCATATACTTATGATTCTGATAAAAGCGCCCCAAAACTGGCAGTAATTTTCCCGGGAATCGGCTATACTGCTGACAAACCACTCCTGTATTATGCAAGCCGTCTTGCCAGACATTATGGGTATCAGATTCTCGCTGTATCCTATGGAACCCTCCCTGAGAATGTCAAGGGTGATCACGCAAAAATGAAGCAGGCTTTTGAGCTTGCTTATGAACAAACAGAACAGGCTCTGCAGGATATCGACTGGAATTCCTATGGCAGCATTCTCTTTATTTCCAAAAGCATCGGTACAGTTATCGCTTCCGCTTATGCTTCCAGACATAATATAAAAGGAAAAAGCATCCTGTTCACACCTCTGACTGACACTTTTTCCTTTGCTCGTCCCGGCAGCATTGCATTTCACGGTACTGCAGATCCATGGGCAGAAACAGACTCTATCCATACACTGGCTGAACAAAAAGAAGTCCCTCTTTTTCTTACGCCAAATGCCAATCACTCTCTGGAGACCGGCGATGTACAGGCAGATCTTTCGATTATAAAATCCACAATGGAGCATGTTAACCGTTTTATTGCAACTCCGTAGATTATTTCGTATATTCCTGAATCAGGGCAAGAAGGAGCTCCACACTCTTCTCCATTCCTTCCACACTGATATGCTCATATGGTCCATGAAAAGCATGTCCACCTGTTCCAAGATTTGGACACGGCAGTCCTTTGAAGCTTAACTGACATCCATCGGTTCCTCCACGAATTGGAAGGATCAATGGTGCCACACCTGCTGCCTCACATGCCTTTTTCGCATGGTCGATCAGATGCATGTGCTCTTCTACAATTTCTTTCATATTGAGGTACTGGTCAGTAATCTTAAGCGTTACCGTCCCTTCGCCCCACTTTGCATTTAAGTTCTTTTCTATCAGTCGAAGAGTCTTCTTCCGCTCTTCGAATCCGTTTTTGTCATGATCTCTGACAATATAATTAAGTTTCGCTTCACCGACTTCCCCCTGCATGCTGATCAGATGATAAAATCCCTCATAGTCTTCGGTTCCTCTCGGTGTCTCCATAGATGGCAGGCAGTTGTTGATCTCTATCGCAACCAGACTGGCATTGATCATCGTATCTTTTCCTTCACCCGGATGAACATTAAATCCCCTGATTTCAAATTCTGCTTTGCAGGCATTAAAATTCTCGTACTGAATCTCCCCTTCACTGTCACCATCCAGAGTATAAGCATACTCTGCGCCAAACTGATCCAGATTGAAATGTTCCGCTCCCATTCCAATTTCCTCATCCGGAGTAAATGCTACACAAATCATGCCATGCGGCCGATTTTCTGTCTGGATTCTTTCAATCATAGTCAGAATCTCTGCAATTCCTGCTTTGTCATCTGCTCCCAGAATCGTTGTTCCATCCGAAGTGAGCAGTGTACGTCCTTTTAGCCCTGTCAGATGTGGAAATTCCTTCGGACTCAATACCAGTCCGCTTGTGCCAAGTACCAGATCCCCGCCATCATAATTTTCGGTAACCATCGGTCGGATCTCATGATCACAAAAATCAGAAACTGTATCCATATGTGCGATAAATCCAAGTGCCGGAATCTCTTTTTTTCCTTCCGTCGCCGGAAGTTTTCCATACAGATAGCACTTATCATCAAGGACTACCTCTGTCAGGCCAAGTTCCTTCATTTCTTTTTCCAGCTTCCTCGCCAGATCAAACTGACACACAGAAGACGGAACTGTCTCACTCTCTTCATCACTCGGCGTACGCACTGTCACATAGTTGATCAGTCTTTCCCATGCTTTCATAATATCTGCTCCTTTGTTTCTATTTAGTTCTCTGTCTGATGTATATCTCCAGATTGTTTTATTCTTTTAAACATTTCATCATTGTTGGGACAAGAATATTCATATCAACAGGCTTTGCAACATGAGCATTCATTCCAACAGAAAGAACCTTTTGTATATCTTCTGCGAAAGCATTGGCAGTCATCGCAATAATTGGGATCCTGGCTTTTTTCGTATCCTTCATCTTTCGGATAGTTAATGTAGCGTCATATCCATTCATAACCGGCATCTGGATATCCATAAGGATCATCTTGTAATAATCAGCATCAGCTTTTTCAATCATGTCAATACATACAACACCATCATTGGCAGTCTCAACAATACATCCTTCTTCCGTCAATAATTCCGTTGCGATTTCAGTGTTGATCTCATTATCTTCAACCAACAAAATCCGAACACCGTTCAGGCAATTCTTATTGCACAGATTACTGTTTTTCTTCACCAGAGAATCGTCTTCTGACGCTTTTCGGCAAGGAATAGTTACTGTAAATGTGGAACCCTCACCCTGCTTACTTTCCACTTCTATTGTGCCATCCATGAGCTCTACAAGCTTTTTTGTAATGCCCATTCCAATGCCACTGCCATCAATATGACTTAATGTCGTGTTACGTTCTCTTTCAAAAGTTTCAAAAATACGCTTTTGGAATTCTTCAGACATACCAATTCCATTATCGGTAATGGTAATGATCATATTGCACCAGTCTTCTTTTTCACAGGATTTCTGTACAACATTACAGGATATCATACCTCCTGTATTTGTATACTTTATCGCATTGCTTATAATATTAAGACAGACTTCTGACAGATGTGGTGCATCCATATATACATACGGATACATGATTTGTTCTGTCAGAGAGAGAGTCTGATTTTTACTTTCTGCCTGTTGCTGGAACATAATGATACAATTTTCAAAGCACTCATGAACATTCGAAACAGTGTATTCCATTTCGACTTTATTATTTTCAATTCTTGCAAGATCCAGAACATTACCAAGCATCGATAAAAGTTCTTTTCCGCATATTTGAATTTTTTCAAGATATCTGCCAAGTTTTTCTGTTTCCTGCAAATGTCTGGATGCCAGTTCGGCATAACCAATGATTGCATTCATAGGAGTACGGATGTCATGTGACATATTGAACAGAAATGACGATTTTGCTTTATTTGCACATTCTGCTTTTAATTTAGCTTCCCGCAATTCCTCCTCTTGTCTTAATTCCCGCATTTTTTCATCTGTCACATCTCGATTCGCAATCAATACTGATGTGACATTTCCATTTTTATCATAATTCTGAGGAACTACCATAGAAAGAAACCATGATCCTTCCTTCAATTTGAATTCGGAAGACATAGATTCTTTATTATGAAGCCGTGCCGCCATGGTTTGTATATCAAAAAATTCCATATACTTCTGTACAAACGGTTCTGCTATAATCCTTTCAATAGTCTCGACCTGAGGATTCCATTCGATATTATTATCTTTAATATCAACATTCATTTTTCGGGTTTTTTTGACAAGTTCAACACGCTTTGTTTTTAAATCCAACCTTAAAATCAAATAATAGGCAGTGCCTAATGCATGAAATGCCTGCCGGGTTTTTTTTACCTGTTTTCCCAAGGTAACAGGGAACTCTTCGCCGTCCATCTGTTCCAAATCTGGTGTTGACTGATGCAAATGCTGAACCAGCCATTTCCCATTCGTCCACTTATAGATAATCGTAAATCTTGTCTCCATTTTAAAACAGATCGAACCATCTTTAAACAGACCAACAAAATCTACTGTTCCGTGTGCAAGAACATGGTCATCATCAAGCCGTTCTTCTATCTGATGTAAATTTTGTACTTCGATTCTGATTTTACCTCTTCGTTTTACATCAAATTTAAATGATTCTAAAAACTCATGTAGATTCGCGAATAACTCATGTTTCCCAGTTCCAATCAGACTGATATTTTCATCAAAATAATTTTCTATACCCAAATCATTTACTGATTCAGCATTACTATATATTTTCATAAGTTGCTCTGTGAGTTTTTGAAATCATCCATACAGTTTCCTCATACTTAAAAAGTCTTAAATAGCTTTAAGTTTTCTGTTTTATTCGTAAAGTTTATCCGCTTTTCTTATTTCGCAATAAACAGTACTCCCAGAGTTCCCGGCCCACAATGGCTTGAAACCACACCACCGGCGCGCGTCTCAAGAATTTCCTGAAAAATTCCAAGACTCTGCAGATAAGCCTGCACATCTTCCACAATCTTACGGTCACAGCCGGAATGTGTAATAAACACTCGCTCCGGTCGTGCATTTTTAAGGTCTGCCTCCATATCTCTGACATAAGACATGACTACAGAATGTAATTTGCCGCGATACTTCTTAGCTGCATCCATTGCACCGTTTTCTACTACGATCTTTGGATGCAGCTTCAGTACACTTCCTGCCATAGCCGCAACCGCATTACAGCGACCTCCACGATACAAATACATCAAAGTGTCTACCACAAAGCTTGCACGCACTTTTGGCCTCACTTCCTCTAGCGCAGCCGTAATTTCTGCAGCACTTTTTCCTGCCTGTGCCATTACTGCTGCCTCCACGACTTGAAGCCCAATACCTGTTGAAAGATTTGCAGAATCAATAACCGTCACAAGATCGGAGGCTTCCAGCTCATCAGCAGCAAGACGCATAACATTTCCGGAAGTTGACATACTTGATGATATTGAAAAACAGATAACTTCCCTTTTTTCTTCAACATAAGGTTTCAATATTTCTATCGCATCCACCAGAGATGGTGCCGAAGTTTTGGGTGTTGTCTTATGTGCATCTGACCATGCAAAGATTTCATCCGGAGTTATATTTTTGCCATCCTTATATTCCTTCTCGCCAAGAAGAATATGAAGCGGCAAAATATCAATATCATATCTGTTCACCAGCTCTGGCGAAAGGTCGCAGGTACTGTCTGAAATTATTTTTACCATGAAATATTACCTCCTGCTGTTTTATAGACAATATATTACCACAATTCAAGAATGAAGGATACACCTGTATCTTTATTTCTTACTACGATATGCTTCCGCTTCCCAATGAGTAATAAAGTATGTAATATCATCTGTCATCTGTAATGCACCGCCAAAACTTTCGGCATATACAGCAAGTTTGATCGCATCCTTTACCAGAAGCTGTGCTTTTGCAGCTTTTGCCTTGTCATCTTCCATGATAAATGCACCCACGCCCTGTACCAGGATCAGTCTTGGTTCTTTGTCATGCTCTTTCATAAATGCATCCAGTACATCTTTTGCCTGTTCAACATTTTCTACAAATAATGGGTATGGTCCGCAGTATACAATGTGATCCGGAGTAAATGGTTTCAAAAGCGGTGCTGCAGTTGTTTTATCTTTCACAAAATTATTCATTTCTGCAGCCGGAACAACTTCTACAGCATGTCCCAGTAACTCGGAAAGTCTCTTTGCAGTCTGTTCTTTTTCAGGTGTAACTGCATCACTTACGTCAGCCGTTCTTTTTACCTGTTTCTCTAATTTGCTGATAACTCCATCAAATAAAACACCAATCTCTTCTACAGTATTCGCTGCAACAAAGATTCCGTGATTCTGAAGTAGAAGTACCTGCACATCTTTTCCAAATTCTGCTTTATACGCATTCATTTTTTCATAGCAGATACGTGCCAGCGTATATCCTGGTTTGCAGATATCGATCCAGAGTACATCTTTGCCAAGAAGCTGTTCACAAAGTGTCTGCGCACCCTTTCCGCAGGTCAGACCATTGACAAGAGTCGGATGTACATGCAATACATAAGTATAAGCAAATAAATTATGAAGCAAGGCCTCTACACTTGGGCGTTTCGTCTTGTCATCATCGGTTACTGCTGCCATAACATCCGCAAGATATGCAGATTCACGTTTCACATCATCTGTAGGGTATTCTGTTTTCATAATCTCATTCAGACGGGCTCTGTCCATTTTGACAAATTCTTCTGCTTTGATCGTAGCAAGCTGTGTACCGGAACCTTTAACATACAGGGTTGTATCGTCTTTGACAGAAGTATTGCCGCCACCTGCCAGAACGTAAGCCGGATTGCTACCGTATGTGTTTGACATTTTTACTAAAGTTGAAAGATCCATAGTTAAAATTCCTCCCTTGACTTCTCATCTTAATAGTTTCGCTATTACTTATAGTACACCATATAGAAAAAGTTATCTATGCAAATATCGTGTCACAAAATATAACAAAACTCACCTTATCGTTGGCACAGATCAAGAAAAAAGCAACCAGGACTTAACATCCTGATTGCTTTTTGCTCTCATTATTCTGTTATTGTTTCAATTCAAAGAAATCTTCTACCCGGTTTTTATAATCCGTCATATCATTATACTGCAGCATTGCATATTCCTGAATCAGATCATAATATGGTGAGTTCTTATCATCCACACTGTAGAATTTTCCATCTGCCCCCCAATATCCATTACTGGTCAGTACCGGAATCTCTTTCTGCAGATCCTGCTGGAACTTCTGGAAACTGGTCAGTTCTCCATCTATCGTCTCCATAAGGATGGTCTGGAGGTAATTCATACTTGTCTTCTCTACAGTCTTCTTATCAATATCATAATTAGCCCAGATAAGGAATGGAACCTCATATCGCCGCATCATTTCCTCATCATTCCAGTTACGCCACTCTCCATTTGTGATAGAATCCATCGATTCATCATGAATTCTCGGCTGGTGATCTCCTGTCAGAAGGATTACTGTCGGTTCATCTGTATTTTTATAATAATTGATCAGATTTTCAAACATCTCATCTGAATATTTGATAAGACTGAGGTAATATCCCAGATCCGGTGCATCTGTCGATTTTCTCTGCTGTTCATAATCATGTGTGATATTGTCGTAGGTACACTGGTCCGTCGCATTATTTCTCATTTTTACAAACGGGACTCCCATATTTGTATAATCATAGAACTTATCAAATCCAAGCAGCGGATATGCTTTGTCTCGGTTATAGTTTCGTGCCTTCTGAAGATGAGTTGCTGAATTTCCTGTGTATCCTTCACTCTTCAGTTCAGTTACCAACGATGGCATTGCATGCCTCAGATATAACTGAAATGCAACCGTTCCTTTTGGAAGAAATGCCATAGAATTTCCTGTCAGAAATTCATATTCCGTATTTGCAGTCTGACCGCCTACGATTGATGCATAAGTTGTTCCACTCACACAGTTTCCATTTTTCATCAGATCATGAATAAATGGCATGTAATCTTCATTTGTCTCAATATCTCCAAGAACCTGCGGATCCGAAAAGGCCTCATTAATAACAACAATTACATTTGGTCGTTTCTTATTTGAATCTACGGTATCAGAAGTATATTTTGAAGTAATCTCTTCTACTTTTTTCAGACTGTATCCATTTGGTTTCTCTGGTACAGAAAGCTTGATGCTTCTTGCGAAACAGGCGATACTGCCATATTGCTGATAACTTCTCATTAGATTAAAAAGACTCAGATACAATCCTCTGTTGCTTACCATGTCTGTCATAACAAGCTGTGAAAAACCAGTTACACTCACTATAGCCATTACAGCGATTCCACACAGACGATGAGAAACTTTTTTGAAAACAGGTTCACATTTTATCACGCATCCAAGCATTATAAAATCAAACAGCATTACCAGTGCAACTGTTGTATAGAAATTAAATTGTATCTTATAACCGTCTGCAACTTCCAGTGCAGTACCTACTGTTGCAATATCCGATGCCATGACCGGTGTTCCTCGAAACTCATAAACAAAATGATTTACTATATTAAACATTACACAGATAAACGCCCAAATATCAGTTCCAAGACGCACCCGATTTGTAATAACTATAAATATAAGTTCCAGAATACCAATCAACAGGAAGTTAAATAATAACAGTGATAAATGCTGTTTTCTAAAGCTGTATGTTTCATTAAATACAGCAATTTCCATATTAAAAAAATGTAGCATGGTGCAAACAGGATATACAGAATATTTATTACTCTGTTCCACTTCTTTCCAAAATCCAGTCTGACAAAAATAAGAACAACGCCAACTATCCAGCCCAGCACAATGCTGGCTATTTTAAATTTCGAACTGAATTCCGGATCATTTTCCAATATAGTTGTTCGGTTTACATAAAAAAAGATCAGAAACAGAAACGAAATAAATAGGCAGAAATAATTTTTCCATCTCTGCCTGTTTTTATTAAAGCCTTAAATGAAAAACTAACTTCCACCTTTAGTCTGTTTTGCTCTACATTAGGAACTGGGGGTGGAAGTTAGTCTTGCAATCGTTTATTCTATAAGAAATACCAGGGCTCCTCCCTGGTCATATCCTCCAACTACCGGAAATGGGATATTTTTATTGTATAGGAGGATTCATTTATGTCTACTAAAGCTACTGGAAACAAAAAACACCTTACCCTTGCTGATCGTGCTGCCATTGAACATGGTATCAGCCGTGGGGAAAATTTCACGCAGATTGCCTGCAGAATCAACAAGGATTCTTCTACCATTTCCAAGGAGATTCGGCGTCACCTTTTCCGGGTTCCTCATTTTCAAAACGAAACCCAGCGGAAGCGCTCAGAATGCGAGCATTTTCAGAACTGTGTAAAGCAGCATATCTGCGGGAATCAGACTTGTAATTCCTTATGCTGGAAATGCCGCCCTAAGCGCTGTTCCATGTATTGTCCTGACTTTACTCCCAGACTCTGCGAAAAGTTAAAAAAGCCCCCCTACGTGTGTAATGACTGCCCTCAGATACGCAACTGTTCCCACGACTTCTATTTCTACAGGGCCAATTATGCCAACGATATTTACAGTGAAACAAAATCTTCTTCACGGTCTGGGATTAACCAGACTCCTGAGTCCCTGGAACAGCTGGACCGTCTGGTTTCCCCTCTGCTTCTGCAGGGACAGCCTTTGTCCCATATCTTTGCTTCTAATCAGGAATCCGTCCCTTGTTCTATAAGGACCCTCTACAACTATATAGACCAGGGATACTTCACTGCAATCAACCTCGACCTTCCCCGGAAGGTCCGCTACAAAAAACGTCGGCAGGTCCGCAGAGAACCTGACAACACTGGATATAGAAAAGACAGATCCTATCAGGATTTTGAGAGATATCTGGAAAAGTTTCCAGATACAAATGTGGTGGAATTAGATGTGGTGGAAGGTGCCGGGGGAAAATCAGAACAAGTACTGTTGACCATGCTTTTCCGTAATTGTAGCCTTATGCTTATTTTTCTTATGGAGGCTGACAGGAAGGACAACGTACAAGATGTGTTTCAGCGAATATATACCCATCTGGGAGCAGAGCTATATCGAAAACTCTTTCCGGTCATTCTTACAGACAATGGTGCCTCATTCAAAGATCCAGCTATTTTTGAACGGCCTGAAGGTGAACTTCTATCCCGTGTCTTTTACTGCGATCCCATGGCTTCCTGGCAGAAGGGACGTCTGGAAAAAAATCATGAATTCATCCGTTATATTATCCCCAAAGGTACGACATTCGCAGGCTTGGACCAGGAGCAGGTAACTCTGATCACCAACCACATCAATAGCGTAGCAAGAGCCAGTTTAAACGGCTGCACCCCGTTTGAACTGGCTCTGCTGCTGATAGACAGAAAACTGCTGGACCTCTGCCAGCTGGAAAGGATTCCCGCCAACCAGGTGATCCTTAAGCCATCACTCTTGAAAAAGTAACTGCAAGATCCATTTCCGGTGCTGGTTTCATAATCAGGCCGGTGGAAGTTAATTTTTCAAAAGTACTTTCAGTGGTCCCAAAATCATGCCCATCTTCCAGAAAAAGCTTTGTTTTCTGCCCTTATTATATGTTAATTTTTACGAATAATCCAGAACTATATGGATGTTAGTCCTGCAAAAAGGTCTTATTTTACCTGTGCCAATGTATGGTGAAAGTTACTTTTTCATTCAACCGTTTTTATTAAAGTCTATATTCTTCAGCACGTATATTTTCCTCTATTCTAAAAATGCAACTGACCCTGAAGCCAGATCGTACCTTTAAACCTTCGGCCAACTGCCGGATCTCCCAGCAGATCCGCTCGATTGATACAGATGTCAAATCGAATATTATTACACTCAACTGTCATCTGAACAAGTTCTTCATCTGTAATATTATTCTGTACAGTATGATATTCTATAATCTCACCTAAAATACTATACTGGTCACACTGAATTCCATATGGCATAAAATATGAATCTACAATAGACAAAATATCTTCATGAACGATTCTGTTAGAAATCATAGAATACGTGTCCATTTCTTCCATGGTAAGATTTTCCATAGCCTCTTCGTCACCATTTCTTGCAGCTGCGATCATTGAACTTCGGTTTTTACTGCTTTCCTGTTCAACTTTGACCGCTTCCTTATCCTTCAGTACTGGAAAAAGGATTTTACCCTCCCCTGCAAGTCCGGATAAGGTCAATGGCTGATTACCTGTTAACTGCTTTTTGCTTTCTTTCATATATTCAGCTGCATTTTGAAGATAAAAAATCAGCGTGATTCCTATTCTCAAATCATCACAGGCTGCAGAAAAGGCATCCTTATCCGCATGCCTTTCTACTGTTACCTGTTCCTGAGTTGTAATTCCAGTTCCTCTGAAAAAAGGATAATAATATTCCACATGAAATCTGTTGTCATCATCATACTGACCACATACAGTAATACCGCAGTCATTTCCATAAAACCGGGAAAACTGAGCAAAGACACCATCTGGATGATCTTCCACTACGTTTTTTTCATCGTAATTTTTGATAACATCCAGAATGATTTCTTTCATTTCTTCCCGTTTGGTCACTTTAGAAAAACCGACTGCTTTTAAAAAGCTGTGCAAAAGTACACCTCCATGCCCTTATGCGCGGGTCTTTTTCTCAATTCTCTTCATGCCGCCCATGTATGGCTGCAGAGCTTCCGGAATACTAACAGATCCATCAGCATTCAGGTTATTTTCCAGGAACGCGATCAGCATTCTCGGAGGTGCTACTACAGTGTTATTTAATGTATGCGCAAGATATTTCTTACCATCCTTACCATTTACACGAATTCTCAGACGACGTGCCTGCGCATCTCCCAGGTTGGAGCAGCTTCCTACTTCAAAGTATTTCTTCTGTCTTGGGGACCATGCTTCTACGTCCAGAGATTTAACTTTAAGGTCTGCCAGGTCACCGGAGCAGCATTCCAGAGTACGTACCGGAATATCCAGGGAGCGGAACAGATCTACAGTGTTCTGCCACAGTTTATCAAACCACATCGGGCTCTCTTCTGGTTTGCAGACAACGATCATTTCCTGCTTTTCGAACTGATGGATACGGTAAACACCTCTCTCCTCCAGACCATGAGCTCCTTTTTCTTTACGGAAGCATGGAGAATAACTTGTCAGAGTTTTTGGAAGTTCTTCTTCCGGAACGATCTGGTCGATGAATTTACCGATCATAGAATGCTCACTGGTACCGATCAGATACAGGTCTTCGCCTTCGATCTTGTACATCATAGCATCCATCTCTGCGAAGCTCATAACACCTGTTACAA
>OGUP01001694.1_pt1 | contig 11921 bp, 9 predicted proteins | sample 1553661 | NCBI WGS metagenome assembly OGUP01 (sample SAMEA2580026, study PRJEB22360) | human gut metagenome | biome: human gut; feature: human-associated habitat; material: faeces | place: Denmark | collected 2008/2010
CGATCTGCACCATCTTCTGCTTGAAGTCGGGGAGCGGAATGACCGCCACGTCCGAGATGATCAGCAGTTTGTGGTAGCAGGGCATCTCGACGATCGAAACGTGGCTCAGGACGCCTTTCGAGGGGAACAGCCCGGCCTCCTTGTTGAGGATGCCGCGCATGTATTTGTCGGTCGAGACCAGACCTTTCATCAGAACGTCGGCGTTGCCCGAAACGACCGATGCGACGGCCTGCTGGACGCATTTCACATCGTTGGGTTCGTTGACGATGTTGAAGGCGTTGATGTCGATGCCGTTCTCCTGGCAGACCTGTTTGATAACCTCCTTGTCGCCGAAGAGCGTAGGCTCCACGAGACCCTCCTTATAGGCTTCGTAGACCGCTTCCAGCGTATGCGAATCCTGTCCGTAAGCTACGGCAAGACGTTTTTTACCCCGTTTCCTCGCCTCCTCGACGATTTCGGTAAGATGCTGAATCATGGTGTTGTTACGTTTAAAATTGATATATGCTTTATTGTTTTGCCTCTATGCTGTCGGCTGTCGGCGGTCGTTGCCGCCGCCGGCGTCGTTTGCAAGCCCGACCCCACCCCAAAACCCTCCCTCGGGGAGGGGGCTTATCGCATGCGACCGGAATGCGGACGTTATTTTACCAGATTGTAGGTGTCCGTGGCGATCACCAGCTCCTCGTTGGTGGCGATGGTGGCTACCTTGACTTTCGAATCCGCCGCCGAGAGGATCTTGTTCACGCCGCGCGCGCCCTTGTTGGCCGCAGGGTCGAATTTCACGCCCATGAACTCCAGTCCGGTGCAGACCGCTTCGCGCATTTCGCACGAATTCTCGCCCACGCCGCCCGTGAAGATGATCATGTCGACACCGCCCATTTCGGCGGCGTATTCGCCGATGAACTTCTTGATGCGTCCGTAGTACATATCGCGCGCCAGGATTGCGCGGGGATTGCCCTCGTCGTAGGCGCGGTCGATGTCGCGCATGTCGCTCGAAATGTCCGTGAGGCCCTGCACGCCCGACTTCTTGTTCATCATCGTGTTCAGCTCGGCATAGCTCATACCCTCCTTTTCGCCGATGAACGTGATGGCGCTGGCGTCCACCTGGCCGCAGCGCGTGCCCATCACCAGGCCGTCGAGCGGCGAGAAGCCCATCGAGGTGTCGTAGGACTTGCCGTTGAGAATCGCCGTCACCGAACCGCCGTTGCCGATGTGGCAGGTGATGATCCGCGAGTTGTGGAAATCCAGTCCGGCCAGTTCAGCGCCCACCTTGGCCACATACTTGTGGCTGGTTCCGTGGAAGCCGTACTTGCGCACGCGGTATTTCTCGTAATAGGCGTGGGGCAGGGCGTACATGTAATTCACCGCCGGGATCGACTGGTGGAACGAGGTGTCGAATACGGCTACCTGTTTCACGCCGGGAAGGACTTTTTCGATGGAAAGAATACCTTCCAAGTTGGCCGGATTGTGCAGCGGAGCGATCTGGAACAGCGAGCGGATCTTCTCCTGGACCTGTTTGGTTACCAGACAGCTCTCCGGGAAAAATTCGCCGCCGTGCGCTACGCGATGACCGACGGCCTTCACTTCGTCGAGCGACCGGATTACGCCGTGCACGGGGTCGGTCAGGGCCTGAAGCACCAGGCTGATGCCCGTCGTGTGATCGGGAATCGGCTGGTGGAGCTCGAACTTCTCCTTGCCGACGGGTTTGTGCGTGAGATCGCCTTCAGGAAGGCCGATGCGCTCGACCAGACCTTTGGCGAGCAGTTTGCTGGACTGGGCTTCCATGTCGATCACCTGGTATTTGATCGAAGAACTGCCGCAGTTGAGTACTAAAATGACCATTTCAGTTGTTTTGTAAAAATTATTTTGTTGTTTCCTTGTTCGTTGTCAGCGTTTCAGCAACCGTCCCAATGCGGTGCCCAGGAGGATGCAGCACACGCATACCGCGAAATTAAGTGCAACGCAAAGTCCGGCCGCCGTGTAGTCGCCGCTTTTGAGCATCCGCACCACGTCGGAAGAGAAGGTGGAAAAGGTGGTGAATCCGCCGCAGAATCCTACGCTCAAAAGCCACGACGCAGTACCTGCGCCCAGTATCTCCAGCAAAAAGCCCATTAACAGCGATCCGGCGGCATTGACCGTGAAAGTGCCCGCCGGGAAGCCCAACAGGGACTGTTCGACCAGCCATACATAGGATACTAGGTACCTCGACATACTGCCTAAGGCCCCTCCGATTCCTACTGCCACGATCTCGCGGATCATTTCGTCGAAAATGCGTTTTTACTTAAGACTTTGCAAATTTACGCAAAATTTAATTACGGATCGTAAGGTTTTTCGGAATTTTTGTGATGAATTTTGGATTATCTGTGGTTAATTTTCGTATTTGTAGCCCAACCCCTTTACGGTCGAGATATGTCCGTTTCCGATTTTTTGCCGGATTTTGCGGACGTGGACGTCGATCGTACGGTCGCCGACAACCACCGTATCGCCCCAGATACGGGAGTAGATCTCTTCCCGGGAGAAGAGTTTTCCGGGAGAGGAGGCGAGCAGGGCGAGCAGGGCGAACTCCTTGCGGGGCAGTTCGATACGCTCTCCGTCGCGGATTACCAGATGTCGTTCCCGGTCGATGACCAGCGAAGCCGGCTTGTCGGCGGCGACCCGTTTGAGAATCGCCTGGATGCGGCTCAGCAGAAGTTTGGGCTTGATCGGCTTGGGGATGTAGTCGTCCGCCCCGGCGCCGAATCCTGCGAGTTGTTGCTCCTCTTCGCCGAGGGCCGATAGAAAGACGACCATCGTTTCCTTCAGCGCCGGGTCGCGGCGCAGAGCCCGGCAGGTTTCGATGCCGTCCATCACGGGCATCATCATATCGAGCAGGATCAGGTGCGGCCGGTGTGCTGCGGCCTGTTGCAAACCTTCGGCTCCGTTGCGGGCCGTATATACCTCATAGCCCGCCTTTGTCAGGTTGTAACGGATGAATTCGAGGATGTCGTCTTCGTCGTCGATGAGCAGGATGCGATGACTCATAAGAGCGTGCGTAATTTTTGCGAAGATAATAAAATTATCGGCAAATCCTGTGCGGGGGCCGGAAAAATGGTTATATTTGCAAGGTTTATATGGTTTTGCAAACCGTAAGATTAAAATCAGACAAGATGGCTACTGAAAATTCTACTCTTCCTGTTTCCGAGGAGCATCTCAACTCTTCTGTGGTTGAGGATACGCAGAACAATTCCGTGCCTGCAGATGGCGGGGAAACGAATGCCGCAGTTGCGGACGATACCGGCGTACTGACGCAGAGTCGGGTGGACTTCGCCGATGAAGATGCGGCGCTGGCTGCCGAAAATGCGGGGCTCGACCTGGGCGAGGCTTCGCCCGAGGAGGAGGCTGCAGGCGGAGAAGCGGCCGGCAGCGACCTGGCGGGCAAGTCGAAGGAGGAGTTACTGGCGATTTTCGCCAAGATGCTCGAAGAGCGGCCGGTGCAGTCCCTGCGCCGGGATGTGGAGGCCCTCAAGATAGCGTTCTACAAATTGCGTCGGGGGGGGGGCGGAGGTGCGCGGCGGTGCAACTCCCGATGCTGCGCGACGGGCTTTCGTCGAAGCTGGCGGAGCGGAGGGGGATTTCGTGTCCGAGCCGGATCCGGCGGAGCTGCGTTTCAAGGATCTTTTCCGGGAGTACCGCCGTCTGCGGGACGAGTTCGTCGCCGGACTCGAAGCGGCCAAGGAGGAGAATCTCAAGATAAAGTTGCAGATTATCGAGGAACTCAAGGAGCTGGCCTCGTCGGACGAGATGCTCAACCAGACTTTCAACAAGTTCCGGGAGTTGCAGCATCGCTGGAAAGAGACCGGCGTGGTGCCCCAGCAGAATGTGAAGGATCTGTGGGAAACCTACAACCTGCACGTGGAGAATTTCTACAATTTCATCAAGATCAACAAGGAGTTGCGCGATCTCGACCTGAAGAAGAATTACGAGCAGAAGCTGGCTCTGTGCGAACAGGCCGAAGCGCTGGTGCTCGAACCGTCGATCGTCGAGGCGTTCCACAAACTGCAGAAGCTGCACGACGAGTGGCGAGAAATCGGCCCTGTGGCCAATGAATATAAAGAGGTGCTGTGGAATCGTTTCAAGGAGGCTTCGAGCCGTATCAACAAGCAGCATCAGGAGTTTTTCGAGAATATCAAGCAGGAGCAGCTCCGCAATCTGGAACTCAAGAGCGAGCTTTGTGTCAAGGCCGAAGAGTTGGCGCAGCAGCCGCTGACTTCGCGCAAAGAGTGGAACAAGGCGAGCGAGAAGCTCTTCGAGATACAGAAAGTCTGGAAAACGATCGGATTCGCTCCCAAGAAAGATAACAATGCCATCTACGAGCGTTTCCGCAATGCCTGCGACAAATTCTTCGAGGCCAAGCGTACCTACTATGCCGGGTTGAAGGGCGAGATGGAGCACAACCTCCAGCTCAAGACCGAGTTGTGCGAGGCGGCCGAAGCGCTGCGCGACAGCGAGGAGTGGAAGAAGACGACCGATGAGTTGATCGCATTGCAGGCCAAGTGGAAGCAGACGGGGGCCGTGTCGCGCCGCTATTCCGACCAGATCTGGAAACGGTTCCGTGCGGCGTGCGACGCTTTCTTCGAGCGCAAGTCCCGACATTTCGCTGCGGTGGACGATCAGTACGGGGAGAATCTCCGTCGGAAAGAGGCTCTGTTGGAGGAGATGGCTGCGGCCGATATTCTGGCGGGCGGCTTCGAGATGATTCGTGATTTCCAGCGTCGCTGGGGCGAGATCGGGTTCGTGCCTATCAAGCAGAAGGAGGCGATTCAAAAACGTTACAAGGAGGTGGTCGATAAGATGTTCGATACCCTGCGCAGTTCGGAGCGCGATCGTTCGATGGACCGCTTCAAGGAGAAGGTTTCTTCGCTCAAGGCTACGGGCGACCGGCGTCTGCGCACGGAGCGCGACCGGCTTTACAACAAAGTCCGTCAGTTGGAGCAGGACATCGCCTTGTTGGAGAACAACATCGGGTTCTTCTCCAAGTCGAAGAACGCCGAGGCGATGATCGCCGAGGTGCGGGCCAAAATCGAGCGGGCCAAACAGGAGATGCAGGCCGCTATCGAAAAAGTGAAGCTCATCGATCAGGAGGAGAATAAGGAATAACCCGCCGAAGACGGTGTGCTATAACAGGTAAACTACTTCGTTATTATCGGTGTCACGGCTCGATCATGTACGCCAGTGCACACTCTTCGCCGTGAACCTCGATGCCCTGGTATTTTTACCTGTTCCTGCACACTTGAAAGGGGATGCGCCGAATTTCTCAATTTGACACATCCCTTTCCGGTGAGGAAACTTCTTTGTGGGGATAGCGGTGTATTTTATGTGAGTCCGGCCCTCGGAGCGGGAAGGTTTCCGGAGCGGTCTTCGAAAGCGGTTCCGGAACGATGTTTTAATAGGCAAGTGGAGAACCGGGCGTTCCGGCTTAAGGGTTGAAACGGAGCCGGATAAACGACGGTGCAAACAAAATAATTCGAAACAGATAATGAAACTCAGCAAACCCAAGTACATTTTCGTGACGGGCGGCGTGGCTTCGTCGCTCGGTAAAGGCATTATTTCGGCGTCGATCGCCCGCTTGCTGCAGGCACGCGGCTATTCGGTGACGATTCAGAAACTGGATCCCTATATCAATATCGACCCCGGAACCCTGAATCCTTACGAGCACGGAGAGTGTTACGTGACCGAAGACGGTGCGGAAACCGACCTCGACCTGGGCCATTACGAGCGTTTCACTTCGATTACGACCAGCCATGCCAACAACGTGACCACTGGTAAGATTTATCAGTGCGTGATCGACAAGGAGCGCAAGGGCGAGTACCTGGGCAAGACCGTGCAGGTCATTCCTCATATCACGGACGAAATCAAGCGCCGCATTCAACTGTTGGCGCAGCGCAAGGAGTACGATGTGATTATCACCGAGATCGGCGGAACGGTGGGCGACATCGAGTCGTTGCCCTTCATCGAATCGGTGCGTCAGTTGCGTTACCAGCTCGGAGCCCGCAATACGGCGCTGGTTCATCTGACGCTCATTCCTTACCTGGCCGCTTCCGGCGAGTTGAAGACCAAGCCGACTCAACATTCGGTCAAAACCTTGCTCGAGAACGGTTTGCAGCCCGATATTCTGGTGCTGCGCACCGAGCATCCGCTCTCTGCGGAGCTCAGGCGCAAGGTGGCGCTCTTCTGCAACGTGGATGCCAACGCGGTGATGGAGTCGATCGACGTACCGACGATCTACGAAGTGCCGCTGGTAATGCACCGTCAGCATCTGGACGAGGTGGTGCTCAGCAAGCTCGACCTTCCGTCGGAGCAGGAACCCGACTTGAGTTCGTTGCAGGCTTTCGTCGATAAGGTGAAGAATCCCAAGCGGACGATCGACATCGCCCTGGTGGGTAAATATACGGAACTTCCCGATGCTTACAAGTCGATCTGCGAGTCCTTTATTCAAGCCGGTGCGGTGAACGACTGCAAGGTGAAGTTGCATTACGTGAATTCGGAGAAGATAGACGCTTCGAACGTTGGGGAGAAGCTCGGCAAAATGGCCGGTATTCTCGTGGCTCCGGGGTTCGGCAACCGGGGAATCGAGGGGAAGATCGAAGCGGTGCACTTTGCGCGGACTCACCGTATTCCGTTCCTGGGAATCTGTCTGGGTATGCAGTGTGCCGTGATCGAATTCGCTCGCAACGTGCTGGGCTTCAAGGACGCCACCTCGACAGAAATGGATCCGGCGACGAAGCATCCGGTCATCGACCTGATGGAGGAACAGAAGGGCATTACCGCCAAAGGCGGCACGATGCGTCTGGGAGCTTACCCCTGTTCGTTGGAGCCGGGATCGAAAGCTGCGCAGGCTTACGGTACGACCCAGATTCAGGAGCGCCATCGCCACCGCTACGAATTCAACAGCGAATACCTGAAGGATTTCGAGAGCCACGGAATGAAAGCCGTCGGTGCGAACCCCGATACGGGGCTGGTCGAAGTGGTCGAAATTCCCGACCATCCCTGGTTCGTCGGTACGCAATACCATCCCGAATACAAGAGCACCGTACAGCGGCCTCATCCGCTTTTCGTCGCGTTCGTAGCTGCGGCGCTGGCGGGAAAAGACGATAAGAAAAAATAGTTTGCAACCCTGCTTCGGGGTATCCTCAAAGAATTTAGATTACGCATGGATAAAAAATCAATCGCCGGAATTGTCATCGTGGCCCTGATCTTCCTGGGTTTCACGTTCTATAATTCGCATCAACAGAAAAAGTATCAGGAACAGCTCATGGCGTACAACGCCGAACAGGCGCGTATCCAAGCCGAGCAGGATTCGCTCCTGGCGCTTAACGCTCCGCTGCCGACTGCGGATTCCGCAGCTATTGCGGCTGCGGGAGAGCGGTTGTCCGGGGACAGCCTGCAGGCGCAGCGTCGGATCATGCAGTTCGGAGAGCTGCTGGCTGCGGCGCAGCAGGCCGAAGCCGAGGAGTTCACCGTGGAGAATGAGGTATTGAAGATCGATTTCTCGACGCGCGGCGGTCAGGTCAAGGATGTTACGCTGAAGGATTATACCAAGTATGCACCTCGTGACGAGCGGAATCAGCCGGTGCGGCTTTTCGACCCGGCAACGGCCAATTTCGCCCTGACGTTCTATGTGAAGAATGGCCATAACAACGTGTTGGTCAATACGGCGGATTACACCTTCAATCTGGTGTCGATGGAGAAGGATGCCGACGGTGCGCAGCGCATCACGATGGATCTGCCGGTGGCGCGTGACGCCGTGTTACGGTACGAGTATGTCGTTTATAACATACAGTCGCCGGCGCGGGATTATCTGGTCGATCTGAATGTCTATCTGAAAAATATGGCACCGCAGATGGCCAGCCAGACGACTGTCGGCATCGATTGGAGCAACCGTTCCTATCAGAACGAGAAAGGGTTTCAGAACGAGAATACCTATACGACCATCTATTACCGGGCTCCCGGCGAGTCGTCGGCCGACGATCTGGGGATGAGCGACGGGGAGAAGCAGAAGACGGTTTCGTCGTCGCTCAACTGGGTGGCTTTCAAGCAGCAGTTCTTCTCGTCGGTGATGATCGCCCCGGAAAACTTCTCCTACGCTGATATGAAGTTTACGACGGCGGAAAAAGGCTCGGGTTACATAAAGGATTTTTCGGCGAAATTGACGGTTCCCTATACGGCGCAAACCGACCATTACAACTTCGCTTTCTATTTCGGTCCGAACAAATACGCCATTCTCAAGCATGTGGCGACGACCGAGGGGGACGACGAACTGCATCTGGAACGGTTGATTCCGCTCGGCTGGGGTATTTTCGGCTGGGTGAACCGCTGGTTCGTGATTCCGGTGTTCGATTTCCTGCGTCAATTTATCCCGAGTTTCGGCCTGATTATCCTGATCCTGGCTGTGCTGGTGAAGGTCATCATCTCGCCGCTGACCTATAAAAGTTACATATCGACGGCCAAGATGCGCGTCATCAAGCCCGAGGTCGATGAGCTGGCCAAGAAATATCCGCGCCAGGAGGATGCCATGAAGCGCCAGCAGGCGACGATGGAGCTCTACAAGAAGGCCGGTATCAACCCGATGGGCGGTTGTATCCCGCTGTTGATCCAGATGCCGATCATTATTGCGATGTTCCGCTTCTTCCCCGCCTCGATCGAGCTGCGCGGCCAGCATTTCCTTTGGGCCGACGACCTTTCGTCGTACGACAGCGTGTTGTCGCTGCCGTTCAACATCCCCTTCTACGGAGATCACGTGAGCCTGTTCGCCTTGTTGATGACCGTTGCGCTGTTCGCCTTCTCGTATATCAATTACCAGCAGACGGCTTCGTCGCAGCCCCAGATGGCCGGTATGAAGTTTATGATGGTTTATCTGATGCCGGTGATGATGCTCCTGTGGTTCAACAGCTATTCGAGCGGTCTGACTTACTACTACTTCCTGGCCAACATTCTCACGATCGGACAGACGCTCGTGATCCGCCGGATGATCGACGATGAGAAAATTCATGCCGTGATGCAGGCCAATGCCGCAAAAAACAAGAACAGGAAGAAATCCAAGTTCCAGTTGCGTTATGAAGAGTTGCTGCGTCAGCAGGAGGAGGCGCAAAGGAACGCTTCCCGACGGAAATAACCGAAAGGTGCAAAGAGTTTCCTAACAAGTTTTCGAAATTGAAAATCACCCCTGTCAGAGTTCATCCTGACAGGGGTGATAACTTAAATTCGGACTGTTAGAGAGCCCCTTCATTCGCACGGCGCTGCGGATTTCAGACGTGTCAGTCGTAGAGGTCGAGGTATTCGTACGTATTTCCGACCAGGGAGAGGTAGCGTTCGAATTCGGGGCGGGAAATGACCACCGTGGCTCGGCAATCGTTGGGGTGGAAACTCAAACTGTCGCACGTTTGCAGATGACGGTCTAAAAAGAGATGTACGTGGTGTTCCGCGTCGTTGATAAGGCCGAACGGCGACACGGAACCCGGTTCGAGCCCCAGGTAGCGTTCCATGCGCTGCGGCGAGGCGAAGGTGAGTTTGCCCTGCCGCAGTCGGCGTTCCAGATCGTGAATCGCCAGCGAGCGGTCGCAGTCGAAACAGACCAAATAATGACGGTCGCCCTTGTGGTTGCGGAAGAAGAGGTTTTTGCAATGTTTCGACCCGTCCTCGCGCCAATATGCCTTGGCCTCTTCGATGGTCGGGGAAGCCGGGTGGTGATAGATGTCGTACCGGATTTTGTGTCTGTCGAGAAATTCCCGGACGATCGTTTCGCGTTCCATATCGACTATTTGGATTCGGTTCGAGAGCGGATTTATTCGACGTAAAGTACCAATCCCTTGAGGTATTCGCCTTCGGGATGATAGATGTTGATCGGATGGTCGGCGGGCTGGGTCAGTTGGTGCAGGATGCGGACCTTGCGTCCGGCGATGGCTGCGGCCGAGAAGACCGTGGTGCGGAACAACTCCTTGCTGACCGCCTGCGAACAGGAGAAAGTGAAGAGGAGCCCTCCGCTTTTGATCTGCGCCAGCGCCCGGGCATTGAGCCGCTTGTAGCCCTGCATGGCATTGCCCAGCACTTTGTGGTGCTTGGCGAAGGCCGGCGGGTCGAGGATGATCATGTCGTACCGGTCGCCGATGTCCTTGAGGTATTCGACGGCATCGACGGCCAGCGAAGTGTGGGGAGCCTCTTCTCCGAAGTTGAGCCGAACGTTGGCGTCGGCCAGGGCGACGGCCCGCTCCGAGGAGTCGATCGAGCATACTTCGCGTGCTCCGCCCGCAAGAGCATATACCGAAAATCCGCCCGTGTAGCAGAAGGTATTGAGGACCGTGCGTCCTCGGGCGTAGCGGCGTACCAGTTCGCGGTTGAAGCGCTGGTCGATAAAGAAGCCCGTCTTCTGGCCCTCTTCCCAGTTGACCAGGAATTTTTCGCCGTTTTCGAGCACGGTGCGGGGCATTCCTCCCGTTTTGCCGTAAAGGTACCCGTCCACGGGATTCAGGCCGGCCTTGAACGGTACGGTTTGGGAACTTTTGTCGTAGATGGCGGTGATCCGGTCGCCGTAAACCGTTCGGATCGCATCGGCGATTGTCAGGCGGGCGTGGTACATGCCCACCGAGTGACATTGAATCACGGCGGTCGTGTCGTAAATATCGACGACGAGTCCCGGCAGGGAGTCCCCCTCGCCGTGAACCAGACGGTAGCAGGTGGTGTCGGGGGCATCCGTGAGCCCGAGCGTGCGGCGCACGTCGAGTGCGGTGGAGATCATCCGCTGCCACCAGGCCGCGTCGATCGGTTCCTGTTCGAAGGTGAGCACCCGCACGGCGATCGAACCGATCTGGTAATGTCCCCGGGCGATGAAGTCGCCCGAACGGGTATAGACATCGACGAGGGCACCTTCGGGGATTTCGTTTCCGTCGTAACGGACGGATTCGATCGCGCCCGAGAAAATCCAGGGATGGCGGCGCAGCAACGACTCTTCCTTGCCGCGTCGGAGGTGTATTTGCGGGATCATTTCTTCGTTTTCTTTGGTTTGGGTGTGTGCAGCAGCCGGTCGTAGATACGCGTGCAGACCCAGGCGTCCGTTGCGGCGTAGAGCTGCTGCTTGTCGGTGAGTTGTGCGGCTTCCCAGTTGCTCAGGCGCTGAGCTTTGGATACCCGCTGGCCGAGTACGATCGCCGAAAGTTTGCGCAGGCTTTTCTCTTCGATGCCCCACTCTCCGGCGAGCTCCTGAAGATCCACGAAGCCCGCTTCCTGAAAGTGCCGGATGTTGTGCAGTGCCCGCAGGTCGCCCTTTACATCGGCGCCGATTTTCAGGATCTCCTTGTTTTCGAGGATTTTGACGATGGCTTTGTCGAGAGGAATCTTGCAGAGCCGGAACAGGAAGCTCTGTTCCGGCGAGGAGAGTTGCAGCAGTGCGACCCGATTGACGACGCCCGCCCGGAACGAAGGCCGGGTTTCGGTGTCGAACCCGATGACGGGCTGTGCCGCCAGGTAGCGGCAGGCCTCCCTGAGCCTCGGTTCCGAGTCCACGACGACGATCGGGCCCCGGAATTCGATGGCCGGAAGCAGAGCGGCCTCCTCGTTGCTGATGCTATTTTGAAATGTGATCGGTTTGTTCATGAAATCGCGCAAAGTTACCGATTAATCGTGACTTTTCCATCCGGGAGTATGGAAATTTTGCCTTCGCCGCTCAATTTGCGCAGGAGCTCGGCGATTTGTGCCGGATCGGATCGGAGTGCAGCGACGATTTCCCGGGGATCGAGAGCGTCGTTGCGGAGCAGCTCCAGAACGGTCTTTTTCGAGGCTTCCGCCTGCGGAGCGCGGGCGGCGCGTTTGCGGGCGAGGCAGAGGTCGCAGATGCCGCACTCCCGGGGCTCCGGCACTCCGAAATAGGCTTCCAGGAAGGAGCTGCGGCAGGC
>OGUP01001697.1_pt1 | contig 11913 bp, 6 predicted proteins | sample 1553661 | NCBI WGS metagenome assembly OGUP01 (sample SAMEA2580026, study PRJEB22360) | human gut metagenome | biome: human gut; feature: human-associated habitat; material: faeces | place: Denmark | collected 2008/2010
AATGCACTTTTCTCTGCCTTCCCCTCCCCCCCATCCACATCCGCTGCTTCATACATATCCTGGCTGATGCCGGAGATTGCCGCCATATAGATAATCGCATTGTATCCAAGTACCTTCCACGCATTTGCGATCGCGATGATCCACCAGAAATATGGTCCTTTCTGGAAAAACAGAATCGACTCATCGGTTAATCCGAAGAATTTTAACAGATTGTTGATGACGCCGTCTGAAGAAAGGAATGTAAGGAAAATGTTTGCCGCAATAACCCAGGAAATAAAATAGGGAATATAAGATGCGGTCTGTACAAATTTCTTTGCCTTCTGGTTTCGAACTTCATTCAGGCAAAGCGCCAGAATGATTGGCAGCGGGAATGAGAATAACAGTGTCAGTAAGCTGGTTGCCAGTGTGTTTCTCATGATTTTTGTGAAATCTGTGGAAAAGAAATACTTGAACCAGTCAAGACCGACAAACTGCGAATTCACCATATCCGCAAAATAGCCGCTACCCTGCGGCGTGTAGTTGATGAAGGACATATACAGTCCTGTCATTGGTGCATAGCAGATCAGAATGACCCATACCAACGATGGAAGCAGCAGTAAAAACAGATATTTCTGTTTCCAGAACCGTTCCGCGAGGCTTTTTTTGTGCTTTGCATGCACGTTTTCTTTTTTCATGCCTTCTCCTTCTTTCTTCTTTTTGTTCATCTTGTACACTCTTGCTGTCTATGTTTCCATTCTAATGGATAGTCTGTCCTGCAACAATCTCACTTTTTTATGATTTCTATCTCGATTTAACGGAGTTTTATAATTCTCTTTTTTATTCTGTTGTTTTCTTACGATTTCTGTCAATATCTAACGAAACAGAAACCGGCTGACGGGCAAAATCACCTTTATCAGCCGGTTTCTGTTTCCTTTTCTATGCAAACAATACGAAGTTATTTCTGCTTTGTTGATTTTTTATTCGTTTACTGGAATTCTGACAGAAACTGTCGTTCCATATCCTTCCTGGCTTTCTATTCGGACACCATAATCCTCTCCATAAGCCAGACGAACCCTGTTTGCAACATTTCTCAGTCCATATCCTTCCTCTGAGCGCCGCAGAGAACTTCGCAGTTTAATCAGTTTTTCCGCCTCGATTCCACATCCATCATCTGTCACCTGGAATACCACATCCCTTTCTTCTTTTTGAATTCTGACCGCAATGTGGAGAACTTCTTCCTCTTTTCTCGCATGGTGAATGGCATTTTCAACCAGCGGCTGCAGAAGAAGTTTAATGGTTCGATATGTCAGTACTTCTCTTGCAATCTCATACTCCACCTGTACGCTGTCCCGAAAACGCATCTGCTGGATTTTCAGATAGCTCTGCAGCAGTTCCACTTCTTCCTGGATGGAAAGCACCTGTTTTCCCTTATTCAGGGAAATCCGGTAGAAGCTGGACAAATTTTTGACCGCCTGCATCGTCTGTTTTCCACCTTCCCGCATCGCCAGTGCTGAAATAACCGCAAGTGCATTGTAAAGAAAGTGCGGATTGATCTGTTCCTGCAGCAGATTCAGTTCGCTCGTCTGAATCCGGATTTTCTTTTCGTAATTTTCCCGAATTAGCTCCTGAATCTGATCACTGAGCTGATTAAACGCCAGCCCGATCTGTCCGATCTCGTCTTCTCCCATATTTTCCAGACGGTAATCAAATTCTCCCTGTCCCATCCGTTTTGCTGCATACACCACTTTCTGCACCCGCGCGGAAATCCATCTTGTGTAACAGATAATGCAGAGAAATACCATAGCCGCGCTGCAGAGGATCAGGAACATCATCCTTCTTGAAACAGCTTTTGCGTCTTTTAAAACCGTCTCCTTATCCGAAATCACAAGAATTTTTGTTCCGAAAACTCCGCTCTGGATATTTCCGATTTTTGAAATGCCGTCACGCTCAAACTCAATCTGCGCTTTCTGCTCCAGATCCTCTTCCGGCATTCTGGTCCGGATCGGAAGGCCTGCCATTTCCGGTTCGGAAGCAGCCAGAATATATCCTTTTTGATCCACCAGATAAATTTCATCGGTGGAATTTATTGTTTCGAGGAGGGGCTGTATCTGCTGATTTTCAATCTGTAACGACAGTACGCCCTTCATCCCGCCCTGTGGATAAAAATTCATCAGACGATTCATATGAAATGCTTTTCCGTCTCCAGATGTCCCACAGAATACCGTTTCCCCTATCGCATCAAATGTCAGCACACATTCCCTCCGATCTAGATCCTGCATGGAATAAAAATAATAATTATCCTGCGGAAGCGTTTCATTGTTGCTGTAAAAACAGATTTTGTAAATTCCTGCATTCATCAGACAGATTTCGCTGAGCTTCTTATCAATATAGTAAAACATATCTTCATAAGAATCGTTGCTGTAATCCTGAAACAAATATCCGCTCAGCATCTGATCCACATACAGCACATCCAGAATTGTTTCGTAAGGCTCGACCATCGTAGAAAAATTTTTTTCAATTCGTTCTGCTTCCTGTTCTGCACTCTGATATGCTTCAGTAAGAAGCACATTCCTTGTTTTTCCATAACTGTACCAGGTAACACACAGCATTGGAATCAGTGCCAGTACCAGATAGCCGATCACCAGTTTAAACTGAAAACTCCGATTTTTATACCATTTTACGATATTCATTTGGTGTCACTCCAAATCTTTTCTGAAAAACAACGCCAAAGTAAGAAACATTTTCATATCCAACCGCCAGACTCACTTCCCGTACTTTATTTTTCTTATTCTTTAACAGTTCCGCCGCCCTCTGCAGACGCATTTCCGTATTGTATTCCAAAATCGTTTTTCCTGTTGCCTCTTTAAACAGGCTCCTCAGATAATTCGGAGACAAACCGACCTCCGCGGCCAGCTTCTCGATATCTGCGCTTTCCGAGCAATGCTCCTGAAGATATGTTTTTACCTGATAAACGGCATAGTAATTTGGATTTTGATTCTGTTCTTCAAAAAATGCCAACATCCGTTCCAGATACTGCTTCATCTTTTCCCGCATCTGATAACTGTTGTTTGCTTCAAAAATTTCATTTTCTCTCAAAATTTTTTCTGCTTCCATCCAGTTTTCCAGCAGTTCATCGCTCAAAACAAGACGGTTCCATAGATACATATAGAGATTGTAAACTTCTCCCGCAAATGTTTTCGGCGCAAGCCCCTTTAGCTGTTGAAAATAATCTTTCATGGTCTGCAGCGTTTCCTGCTTTTTCCCGTTGCTGACCAGACGACAGATTTCTTCTCTCCGCTCCTTCTGTTCCCGGAAATGATATGCTTTTTCCTCTTCCGTTTCTTTTTCATCTGCACAGAAAAGTTCCGGTGGATCCATATGAAATGCCAGAACACAACAGTTCCGAAGTTTTTCCGCCTTTTCGTACAGGCAGTCAGCTGTCCATGCTCCACTGCACCATCCAACGGCTCTCGGTGCGTCTTCTTTCAAATCATTCCAGATCTGAAATGCCGTATCTTTCACCGACAGATACCCCGCCAGCAGCAGAATGCTGATCCGTTCCGTTTTGCTGATGTAACGGATGCCCTTGTATTTTTCCTGAATTTTGCTACAGATGTTTTCTTCCGTTTTTCCATAAACCGCTATGATTCCAAACCTGCACTCTTCCAGTTCTTCTCCAAATACACCACGGAAATTTTTCCGTAAAAGCTCTGTTTCCTGTTTTTCCCGCAAAGCCATTTCCAGCAACTGCTTCGCCGCCGTTTTCCGCGACCAGTCTGCTATCTCACTTTTCTCCAGTTCACTTCTCACTTTTTTCAGACATGCTTCTACTTCTTCAATCGTAAATGGCTTTAAAAGGTAATCCACGGCATTCACCTGAAAAGCGGAATGGATATAGGAAAAATCATCATATCCTGTCAGAAAAACAATTTTGCATGGATACCCCCGGCGTACGATCGTCTCTGCCAGTTCAATTCCACTCATTCCTGGCATCTGAATATCCGTAATCACAATATCTGCCATATTTTCTTCCAGGCACTCCAGTGCCCTTCTGCCATTGCGCGCGGTAAATACTCTGGAAATCCCGTTCTTTTTCCAGTCAATATAATCCCGCAATGTCTCCAGTTCAATTTCTTCATCTTCTACAAGAAGAACGCGATACATTTTCTCCCTCCTGTTTCCAGTTGCTCCTGCAGTTTTCTTCTCCTGCTGCTTTTCATTTCTGTCTTTTTACTGCAGAAGTTCAATCATATACGCCTCATACGGCTGTAACTTCCACACTTCTTTTGTGAGACTTTCTGTATCATTATGAATCAGAACCGTTCCTTTTGTCAAATCATATCGGGCTTTCATCTCTGCCGCGGTATCCCGGAAATTGCAGAGCACAATCAGCTTTTTCTCTCCCAGATTTCTCTCATAAGCAAAAATATCCGGATTTTCTTCCTCAATCAGACGGAAATCCCCATAAACAAGAGTGTCATTTTTCCTACGCAGCGCAATTAGTTTTTGATAGAAATAGAAGAGGGAATCCGGATTTTTTCTGCTGTTTTCCACATTGATCTCCTCGTAATTCTGATTTTCCGCCATCCACGGTGTTCCCGCTGTAAATCCGGCGTGTTTTTCCGCATTCCACTGCATTGGCGTCCGCGCATGGTCCCGGCTGTTCCGTGCAAGATAGGTACGAATTTTTTCTTCCTCCCAGCCTTCTTTTTTACGGTCTTCGGCAAAATTTACAGACTCGATATCCTGATAGTCCTCGATCCGAAGCCCTGACACATTTGTCATACCGATTTCTTCCCCCTGGTAAATATAAGGAGTTCCTTTCATCCCATGGAGAAGGACAGCCAACATTTTTGCTGATTTTTCCCGATACGGTTCCCTGTCATTTCCAAAGCGCGATACGACACGCGGAAAATCATGGTTTCCCCAGAACAGGCTGTTCCATCCTTTTTCTTCCAGTCCCGTCTGCCATTTTTCAAAGAGCTGCTTCAGTTGCGGCAGCGTATACGGTTTCGGATCCCAGTTTCCACTTCGGATGCCGTCGATTCCCATCAGTTCAAACTGAAAAATCATACTGAGCTCCTGGCTTTCCGGATCAGAATACTGCTGTGCCATTTCTACCGTAGCACCTCCGGTTTCCCCCACTGTCAGGATCTGTTCTGATTTTCCATACGTATTCTGATTCATTTCCATTAAGTATGTATGAATCTGCTCTGAATGAGTATCATTTCCTCCATGTCCATCTTTTACAATATTGTCAATTGCATCCAGCCGGAAACCACGGATCCCTTTATCCATCCAGAACTGGATCATCCGGTACAGCTCTTTCCGAAGCGACGGATTTTTCCAGTTCAGATCCGGCTGCATTACACTGAAACTGTGATAATAATATTCCTGAACCTCCGGCACCCATTCCCAGGTGCTTCCTCCAAAGAATGCTCCGCCGCCTTCTGGCGGCTGCTCCTTCGTTCCTTCCTTCCAGATGTAAAAATCATGGTATTTACTGTTTCGATCCTTTCTGGCTTCCAGGAACCATGGGTGCAGATGGGAACTATGATTTAAAACAAGATCCATCATGACCACAATTTCCCGCTTTTCACAGGCTGCGATCAGTTCTTCCAGCTCTTCCATTGTGCCCGCTTCTTCCATTACTTTATAATAGTCACTGACATCATATCCATTGTCGTAATTAGGAGAATCGTTAAAAGGCGAAAGCCAGATGGCTCCAACACCAAGCTCCTGCAGATAGTCCAGCTTCTGCAGAATCCCTCCAAAATCGCCGATGCCGTCTCCGTTGCTGTCACAGAAGCTTCTGGTGTAAATCTGATATACGGTTAAGCTATGCCACCACTCTCTTTTCATTTTCTGTCCTCTCTTTCTTTTTTCCTATAAGAGCAGTATAATGATATTATCTTATATTTTCTAACCTGATTTTCGTATTTAATGAAAGGATTTTGACTTTTATGAAAAAAGAACGTTCAAAAGAGCTCTTTTCTCCTGAATCTTGTTCCCCTGTTCTTTCTGGCGGAATCCGGGATTTTACCGTGCATGGAACCGAACCTGTTCCGCTCCATATCTATCATCAGGATTATGCGCATGGCGGGCTCTCTGTTCCTTTTCACTGGCATAAAGAATTAGAATGGATCTGGGTTGAAAAAGGTACTCTCACTCTGACACTGAAAACTGAAACCCGGACAATTTCCGAAGGTACTTTTCTTTTCATCAACAGTCACGAACTGCATCAGCTCTGCAGCATTGGAACTACCCCTTCGGTTCACCATGCCCTTGTATTTCTTCCAGAAATTCTCTCATGTGCCTATCTGGATTCCTGTGAAGCAGACTGGATTCGTCCGCTGCTCTCTCATCAACTGCTTCTTCCGGCTTTTCCATTGGAAGAGCTTTCTGCTGCTGAAGCCTCCTCTCAGACACAGAAAACATTTGTACTGACATTATCTGAGCTTTTCCAGGAAATCCTGTATGCATACGATACCAAACCCATCGGCTGGTTTCTTCTGATCAAAAGTGACATGTATCGGATTCTTGCACTTCTGGCGCAATACCAGCTTTTTCTTCATCCGGAACCCCTCTGCACTCGTAAAAAAGAAAGATCTGATCAATGTAAAAAACTCTTACGTTATATTCAGGATAACTATGATTCCAAAATTCGTCTTTCAGATCTTGCTGCTATACTCAATATGAATCCACAATATTTTTGTCGTTTCTTCAAAACGCACTTTCACACAACGCCTATTTCCTATATCAACCAGTACCGCGTAACCCAAGCCGCAGATCTTCTTACCGGCAGCTCGCTTTCTATCTTGGAAATTGCTCTGCATACCGGATTTGAAAGCCCCAGCTATTTTGCCAGCATTTTCCGCCGGACTTTTGGTATGTCACCGGAAGAATATCGAAAAGCCATGCCCTGACCCGGCAAATTTTTTCCTTCTGAATGCACGGCAACACAAATCTCAAAAATTTTTGATTTTTTTTCAAAAAACACTTGCCAAACTCGTTTTCTTATGATAATATACTACTTGTCGCTGAGCAAAAATCACGGCAGACAAATCAAAAACTTCGGCTCCGTGGTCAAGCGGTTAAGACATCGCCCTTTCACGGCGGTAACACGGGTTCGATTCCCGTCGGAGTCATATGGCGTCGTAGCCAAGTGGTAAGGCAATGGTCTGCAACACCAGTATCCACCGGTTCAAATCCGGTCGACGCCTCTATTTTCCCGGAAACAGATGGTTTCCGGGATTTTTCTTTTTCAAAATTATTTCAAAAAAGCTGCCGGTTCTGTTTGCTTCGGCAGCTTTTTTGAAAATATCATTTTTTTAATTTTCTTTTTCTTTCACATAGTCTTCATACACATACGCCGTTTTTCCCTCATACGAAATCTTGTACCATCCATTCTCTTTTCCGAGCATTTCCACTTCTTCCCCTGTCGTCAGAGCTCCGAGGACCTGGCTTGTGCTGATGTTGGGTTCCGTGCGTACATTGACCGGGGAGATACAGGTGACTGTTTTCTTTCCTTTCTGCTTTTTCACGCCATCCGAATTGTTTTCTGCTTCCAGCGCACTTTTCTGCTCCTGACAGGCTGTATGAAGTGTTTCTGTCAGCAGCTCATTGTCCGGAAACTGCAGAGACTCCAGCATTTCCTGCACGGTTTGCTGCGTATCGCTGCTGTTGTTTCCTTTTTTCCATATGATCTGATACCCCTCATTCTCCGTTTTCACCCCGCAGAAAAATGCGGTCGGAATCTGCAGGGAATTTTTAACCCAGAAACGATAAAAGAAACTCTCTTTACTTTTTCCTTCGTTAACTGTTTTCACCACAAAATCACTGATGCTGTTTTCCCCGGTTATTTCATTTGGATAGAGCAGTTTTTCAGCACTCTCTTCATTCTCCGGAAAATCCATCAGCACCACTTTTGCCATTCCTTCCCGGTACGATATTTCAAGGCTTTCACCATCTTCCGATACAAAACTACACTGGATTTTCTCATCTTTTGTTACATTCCAGCCTTCTGGAAGGGTGACTGCAATGTTTTGATAGGTAGAAAGAAAATTTTTTTCACCATCTTCTGACTCATTCTGAACACTGGATGTCTTTTGAGCGACAACCGATGGATTCTCTTTTTCCGCCTGCTGATTTCCACATCCCGTTATCACGATAGCTGTCATCAGAAGAACGGCTAAACAGTTTTTTCTGTTTCTCATGTACGATTTCCTTTCCTGTCAAAAAATTTCTTGCGTTTATTATATCATAACCATTTTTCCACTGTAAAGAGTGCGTTCCTTCCCTTCTACTTTGATTTTTTAGTATAAAAAATCTCCAACCAGATTGAGGTTCCCCCGCAAACCCGGTTGAAGATTTTTCTTATCTTTTATTATTCTACTTCTGTAAACTCCACGCGGATACTCTCATACTCTTTCAGCACCTGATGCAGGGTCAGACCCGCACAGTTCCAGGTACGGCCCGAGCGGATTTCACCGTCCAGACTGCAGCGATACAGCTTGTTCTCTGCCAGTCCGCACACTTTCGTGTGAACCGGAAGCATATTTCCTTCTGCGTCGGTTTTTACGATCGTAAGCAGTGCACGGCTCTGATCTTTTGCCACAAACTCCCATGCCATGAAATCCTGTTTTTTCAGTCCGGTCAAGCGGTAATACAGTCCCTCATGTGTGAGGTCATAATATGTATGCATCGCAGCAACCTGCTCTTTTACCATCTCTTTTTCTTCCTCTGAAATCTTATTCAGATCCATCTCATATCCAAAGCTTCCTGCCAGCGCCACATCGCCTCTTGTCCGGAACGGTGTCACACGGCCGGTCTGATGGTTCGGGCATACAGAAACGTGGGAACCAACGGTACTGATCGGGTAGAAGAACGAGCTTCCGTACTGGATAGAAAGACGGTTGATCGCATCGGTATTATCGCTGCACCAGATCTGCGGGGAATAATACATCATACCGGCATCATATCGTCCGCCTCCTCCGCTGCAGCCCTCGAGCAGCAGATTCGGGCATGCGGCAAGGAATCTTTCCATCAAATCGTAAACACCGAGCACATAGCGGTGATACAGCTCTCCGTTCCGGCTCTGTGCTGCCACATGGCTGTAAACATCGCAGACGCTGCGGTTCATATCCCATTTGACATAATCAATCTTTGCATCATGAACGATGGTTGTCAGACGCTCCAGCAGATACTCACGCACATCCTCACGCGTCATATCAAGTACAAGCTGATTTCTGCTGTGGTTCGGCACACGGCCAGGAATTGCAAATGCCCAATCCGGATGTGCACGGTAAAGATCACTGTCCTCGGAAATCATCTCCGGCTCAAACCAGAGACCGAATTTCATGCCCATCTTGTGAATTTTTTCTGCAAGCTGCGCCATGGAGCCGTTCATCTTTTTCTCGTTGACGAACCAGTCACCGAGACCACTGTTATCATCCTCTCGTTTTCCAAACCAGCCATCGTCAAGCACCAGCATCTCAATGCCAAGCTTTTGCGCCTGTTCTGCAATTTTCAGGATTTTTTCTTCGTTGAAATTAAAATAGGTTGCTTCCCAGTTGTTGATCAGAATCGGTCGTTTGGCATGCTTGTATGCGCCACGGCAGATATGCTCGCGGATGATCTCATGATACTGCTGTGACAGTTTGGTAAGGCCGGTTCCGGAATAGCTTAAGATTGCCTGCGGGGTATCGAACGCCTCTCCTTTTTCCAGATGGAAGCAGAAATTGGTCGGATGAATACCCATCTGAAAACGGGTCTGATTTTTCTGATCCTTCTGTGCTGCCGCAACAAAGTTTCCGCTGTAAACGAGGCATGCGCCGATGCAGGAACCGTGTGTCTCACCCGCACCCTCCTCGCAGAGGATCACAGCCGGATTGTAATGATGGCTCGATGTACCACGGGTGCTTCCGATCTCGACTTTTGCATGCTGCACCGGAATCCGCTCCGCCGTACGCTCCATCGCATGACGACCCGAGAAATAGATCATCTCATAATTTTCATACATCAGATCCATGCTGAATGACAGCATTTTTTCCAGCTCAATCGCCGTTTTTCCGTGATTTTCGAGTCTTGCCGCTCTCGTAATCACATTTTCCTTTTCAAATACACCGTAAAACAGCTTCAGAACAATATCGGAAGCCTTCTCCGTCATTGTAATAACAAGAGTCTCACCTTTTTCTTCCTCTGTATCGTACAGCGCCGGCATTCCGGGAATAGCATAGGAATGATCCAGAATTTCGAACGAATCGAAACGAAAATCTGCTGCAAAGCTGCCGTCCGCGTGGCGGATCTCAATCATATCATCACGGAAATCACCGACACCACTTCCCGGAATTTCCTGCGGAAGTGTATCAAGAGAATATTTCCGGTTAGGGCCTGCTTCCTCCGGATTTCCTGCAAATCCCATATCCGTACAGAAAATCAGACCGGAAAGATTTTCCTCACCGATTTTTTCTCCATAGTAGAGATGCAGAAGCACATTTTTGTCATCTGCGAACATCTGGTAACTGCTGTCTTTTGTCTGGAGGGTAAATAACCGTCCATTTTCACTTACTTTGATTGCCATGATTTCCTCCTCCTGCGGCATCTTGCAGTATCCTGCAAAACACGATATAATTTTACTGATATTTCGGAATCTCATCCTTTGTGACATTCCAGCTTTTCTGATGATTCATTTTGTGAGGTATACTTATGGAAACTTCCTGGACACTTCCCGTCCAAAAGCATAAATTTTCGGATCTTTATCTCTGTTTCTGCGGTTACGAAGCCTGCCAGCCACTGCACAGCTACGGCCCTGCTGTCCGCCCCAATTACGTGATCCACTATATTATTTCCGGGAAAGGCACTTTTACCATCGGAAACCGCACTTACCGTTTAACCGCCGGACAGGGCTTTTTCCTGATGCCAAATGTCCGCACCTACTATGAAGCCGATGCGGATGATCCCTGGACATATCTCTGGATCGGTTTTGACGGCGAAAAAGCTGCCTCTTATGTACAGGAACTCGGTCTTTCCGAGGAGCACCCTGTCTACCAGTGCAACTTTTCCGGTGAACTGCAGTCCCTCTTGTTTCAGATGCAGAAGCACAATACCTATGACACCTCGGACCAGTATCTTCTGGAAGGCTGTCTGTACCAGTTTTTCTCAATTCTTTCCCGCGAAATCACGCTTGCCGATCCTTCTGCACGGGAGAGCGGCAATCTTTACGTGGAAAAAGCCGTTGAGTTTATCCGAAATAATTATTCCAATGAAATTCTTGTCTCGGATATTGCCAGATATGTCTGCATCAACCGGAGTTACCTTTATACCCTGTTTCAGAAATATCTCCATACCTCACCGCAGGACTATCTTTCTTCCTGCCGGATCACGCGTGCGCTCGAGCTTTTATCGTATACGGATCTCTCCATCGAAACGGTCGCTTTTTCCTGTGGTTACCGAAATACTGAAGTTTTTACCAAAGCCTTCCGCCAGAAGCAGGGCATGACGCCAAGTGCCTATCGGAAAAAGTTCCGCCTTGACACGACTCCTGACTCTGCACATGTTCCGTGATCTGTCTGATTTTATTATAACGAAATCTTTCTTCCATGAACAGGAAGAAATGTTATGGAAAACCGTCAAAATGTTAGATGGCGTTTCTTAATGGCTACAGACAGCAAAAAAGCGATACAGCTATGATTTCTCATTTCTGTATCGCTTCTTCATCTTAGCTCCCCGAGTTGGGCTCGAACCAACAACCCTTCGGTTAACAGCCGAATGCTCTACCATTGAGCTATCGAGGATTATTTAATTGAAGATATTTGATATACCTTCAAAACCGCATACACTACACATCTATCATTCCATTTCTGTGAACACAACCAATTAGGTCAAGCCCTCGACCGATTAGTAACAGTCAGCTCCATGCCTTACGGCACTTCC
>OGUP01001703.1_pt1 | contig 11893 bp, 6 predicted proteins | sample 1553661 | NCBI WGS metagenome assembly OGUP01 (sample SAMEA2580026, study PRJEB22360) | human gut metagenome | biome: human gut; feature: human-associated habitat; material: faeces | place: Denmark | collected 2008/2010
CTTTGAGACGATGGCGCTCGCGGGTGCGGACGGTCTGCACACGCACAAATCCTCGATTGAGGATCTGGAGGAGCTTGTCACGATGGCGCATAAATACGGTCTCCTCGTCGATGCGTATATCGGCAAGGCATCCGACCTGCATACGTTCGGCCTGCCCGCCGAGACGGCGGAGGAGGTCGCAAAGACCGCAAAGATGATGCAGGAGGTCGGCACCGACATGATCGGCCTGATGACCGGCATGAGCTATGAGGGCGTTGCTGCGGGCGAGATCCATCCCGAGGTCAAGGAGCGCCTGTGCGCACTGGTTGAAAGCGTCAGTGTGCCGACGCTGGCCGAGGGCGGTATCAATGCGACCAACTTCCGTGCGTTCAAGGACACCAAGGTCAACATTCTCGTCATCGGTACCTCGATCGACAAGATGGTTGAAAAAGCGGCGCAGGATGCCGTCAGAGACTTTCTGGCGATGTGACAGAAACGAAGGACCGGGAGGCATCTCCCGGTCTTTTTTTCGGAACACGGTTGACTTTGCGCAGAAATGCGTTATAATGGAAAGGATAGTTTGATGAATGGGGCGACCGAGATGGCACACAACTATGCATATATGCGGATTTACGCCGACCTTGCGGATCGGATCCACGACGGGAGGCTTGAGCCCGGCGCCAAGCTGCCGACCGAGACCGAGCTGGTCAAGGCTTACGCCGTCAGTCGGGAGACCATCCGCAAGGCGCTTTCCCTGCTGGCGGCACAGGATCTGATCACACGCAAAGTGTCGCTCGGCACCTTTGTAAAGGCGCCGAAAGCGGAGTACATGCAGACGCGTATTCACGAGAGCTTTTCCGAGCAGATGCGCCGCCTCGGCAAAGAGCCTTCCTCCGAGATTCAGTCCATCGAGATCCTGAGCGAGCTGCCCGGCAGCGTCGGCGCGGCCCTGCGGCCGGAAGAGGGCGAGCGCGTCTACCGGATCAGCCGTGTGCGTCTGGCAAGCGGTGTGCCGATGGCGTATGAAATTGCCTATGTGCGGCAGAAATTCTGCCCGAACCTGCATACAATGCTGCTCAACGACACCTCGCTTTACGAGCTGTATGAAAAAAAATACAATCTGAAAATGGACCGCATCAGCCTGAAGGTGGAGGCCGTAACGGCAGAGCCGTTCTATCAGAAGGCGCTGCATCTCAAGGGGGCGGACGCGCTTCTGAAGATGACGTCGCTGATGCATCTGGAAAGCGGAGAACCGTTTTACTATGTCATCAGCTACCATGTCGGCGAAATCTATGAGTTCACCACAACCATGTCGCGCCGCGCACCGCTGGTGCCATAGCGCGGACCGCTGTGTGCATTCCGGTCGATTCCGACGCAAAAACCTCCACCACGCAAAAAGACCACCCTGTTGGGTGGTCTTTTTTGCGTGGTGGAGACAACTGGAATCGAACCAGTGACCCCTTGCATGTCAAGCAAGTACTCTAACCAGCTGAGCTATGCCTGACCGCTCCAAAAGGCTTGAAATATAACCTTTCCCGTATTTCGTGTATAAATAAAGTATATTTGTCACAAGCAAATCTGTTGACCTAGAATGCGGTTTGTTGACCTGCCTGTTGACCTAAATACATTATACCGCATTTCGCTTACACCGTCAACGCTTTCGATTTCTCCGCTTATATGAATAGATAAAATGCAAGGAAAAACCTATTCCTTTTCGGCTGCATGGCGATAGGGGTAATAAAAACGACGCAAGTAGCAGAGTTTATTGCAATGTCTAATGGGTAGCAGATTGCGATACTGACTTAAAGCGGGGAAATTCGGGATTTTATATAGTATCTTCCCAATCTTCCCCCGCAATAGGCAAATCAACTCTTTCCAAATTATAAAAGCCATATAATGCTGTTCCTTTATGCTTGCTGCATTCCGTTATCTTATATCCCAAATCTTTAATTGCTTTAGCTAAATCAACATATGGCTTTGTCTTATCTTTCTTCTGACGAATACGCAGTTTCTTTGTCACAAAGTTAAGCAAATCACCCTTTTCTGCTTTTGTTATTGGTCTATTGAGATACCCTTTCTCTTTTACATATTTTTCAAAGCGTTCCTGCTCTGTGTTTGGCACAAACAAAAATGAAGGTATATCAAACAACTTAATCTCTCCCACTGGATCGATTTCTCCTTTCCACTGAGCCATAAAGCACTTATAAGTCTCAAGACTTTTTTCAAAACTACGCTCTCCGAATGCCTTTCCTGTATATAGATGGAACTCATCATCAAACATACTGTATCTTAAGTACGGGAAGCGCTTGCTTTGCAATGTCTCTATTGCTTCGACGGCTCTTTCATTGTTGTATCTGTTGCATAAAGGAACATTGTTCTTCTGACACCATTTATCAAATGTAGCATTTACAAGAGAAACTGTGTTATTATCAAAATTATAGTCAAAGTCATTATCCACCGAATGCGCTTGGTGTTGAGGTGCATCATGCACAAGCATAACATAATTGATAGGTGAACGAACGCGCCCCCACATCTGCTGTATTTCATCCACCCAATGACTTTCTATGATAATATCCCAAACATACTCCTTATTGTCTATATTGATACCTTCTTTGTTTCGTGAGGTCGTAACAAAAACCTTTATATCGTCGGGAATATCCTCGTTCCTTTTTAAGTAAGCTTCCACTCTTGCTTTATTCTGCAATAAGGTATCGCTGAATCCCTCTGCTGCTTCCGCATTTGAAAAAGATACTGCAATATTGTCTTCGGGAATACCGCTCTCAACAAGATATGGCACAATCTCTTCACGAATATTTTTCGTTTGTGTTGCAAAATAAATAGCGTGCCATTTGCTATGCGGATTATAATTGTACTGTTGAGCGATGTAATACAATGCCGTTTCTCTTGTCATATAATCCAATTTTGACGGCTCAACATTTATACATTGTTTTGTGAAATCCCAAAAGGCATAATCTTTTGGATTTTTCAGTTTTACAAGTCCATTTATAGGTTCGTATGTAGCGGTCATAAGGATAATTTTCGCTTGGCTTTGCCGATAAACCGCTTTAATAAAATCAAGAAGATAAAACGGAGCATCACAATAGGTCGCATCTGTTGCCAAAGAGTGTGCTTCATCCACAACGATAATATCAAAGAAATTCCATAGATATGTTTTGTGGTCGTTTGAGATATATTTATGCTTCATATAGTATTCAATCTGCCAATTATTACAGATACAGCTACCGTTTCGCTTATCGTCGCTCCAAAGATACTCTATTGCTTCTTGTTCTCTTACGCTTAAATTCAGGCATCTATTTATGCCCGTTCTGCTCATTGTTTCTTCAACCTTTGCTTTGCGTGATGTGATGAGTAATACACGCATTTGCTCCATGAGCACATTTTCAACCCAGAAATTCTTACCCGATCCAAGACCGGAAACCAGTTCAACAAGCCTGTATGGAGCAATATGCTTGCCGTAGTCAATTACTTCGGCCAGCCTCTTTTTTCCCATGAAAGCCCCCCTTTATATTTTGGTAACGCTGGTATATCACAGAATCGAAAATTTGTCCAGCATTTTTTGCAAAAATCGCACAAATTTCGGAGAAGGCACGATGAAAACAAAAAACAGCAACCCCGATTCGGAGATTGCCGTTTTAAGTTATTTATGATGCACTAGTCAGTCTAAGAATTTTGATAATATCGAGTAAAGATAACTTTCCGTCCCCATTCATATCCGCGTTGTCAACCGTTCTTCCGTTCAGAAGAGCGCGAAGTGCGGTGAGCGCATCGAAAACAGTAATTTCACCGTCGCCGTTGATGTCACCGGGTGCAAGAATCGGAATTTCTCGGGTTTCGGAGTACTCACACCGCTTGCAAACCAATTTCTGTTCACCGGGGAGAGCTGTTGTCGGTTCGCGTACAATAATTTTTTCAAAAAAATGTCCGAGCGCGGGAATTTCCTTGTAGGTTGTGTAATCACAGCGCGTGCAGGTTTCGTAAGCATCCCAACCGATCTCGGTGCAGGTTGCCGTTTTGCCCTCGTGCGCGACAAGGTCGTGACCAAGTGCAGGAAGAATCTCTGTTTCACGCTCACCACATTTGCACACACGTTCTTGAATGCCCGTTGCAGTACAAGTTGCTGCGATTGACACATGCCATTCACCAAATTCGTGAGGTGGACAGTATCCTCTAAATATTGGGTATGGATAATTGCCAGATGAATCAATGCGCCAGACATTTTCAAAGTCAAATCCAACAAAAGTATCCCTTTGTGTCAACTCTGCGAGGGTATTTTGACCCAAAAAATAGCATTCGTTAATTATTCCATTGCTGTTTTCGCATCTGCTGCCAATTCCATGTAGATACGAATAACACTCAACTCTAGAAGGCAAATCTCGCCCAGCGCTCATATTATAATCAACACTACCAACATTATAACAATGAGTTACATTTGCATAATTATAACCAACTATTCCCCCTACAACGATATAATATTTAAGCGAATATAGAGAAGCCGTGCATTCTGCGAATACCTCTCCACTGTTATAACAATTCTCTATCATTGCACTTTCACCGCCACTTTTTGCAGCAATCCCTCCTACATATGCCGAAATAGGGCGCGTGTTTGATTTACCGATGTCGGCATGTGCAGAAATTATGGCATGGTTTGAGCACAATTTGACGATTCCTTGATTGTCAACAGCTATTCCTCCCGCATATGAACAAAGTCCTGTGTTTTCCGAGTATAGTCGGGAATTAATAATTCCTGAAACAGAGCACCTCTCAATTACTCCCCTATTGTTTACAACAATTCCGCTTGAATAGACACCTGCCGTATACTGTGAGTCAGTCGCTTCCCGTTCTGAAATAGAAACTATGTTTTCAATATTCAAGTTTTTGATTGTCCCTTGATTTGAAATAATGAAGCTTGAATATACTGCTGAATTAATGTAAAGATTTTTTATAGAAAAGCCACGACCATCAAAAGAACCAGAGAAACTTGAAATAGGTAGCCACCCTTTACCGCTATTATAAAACTCGCCATTGATACTAAAATCTTCTTCTTCAAAAACAATGCTTGCAGTCAACACAAAGTACGATGTACAAAAGTTTCTAACATTGTTTAGTTGCTCCTTGTTCATTATTAAATACGGATACTCTTCTGTCCCATTTCCACCTGAAAAATCGCGAATATTATCTCCGCATATATTACAGATGCCATCGGCATATGTATGCTCGTCCGCTGGCACAATAGCTTGTTTTACGATTATTTTGTTACAAACGGCACAACGCGCACCTTCTGTCAAGCCTGTCTTTGTACATGTAGCTTCTTCTGCCGGTATGGTGACAACGTAATGATCGGTTGGTTTTTCCGACTTGATGCAAGTTACATTATATACGTCACTCCCGCCATTTGACCACCATTCCAAGCATGTACCATCATAGTATACTGCCTTTAGCAATGGACAGTGAGTAAAATACTTGTCAAAATCTTTTACGAATGCAGTATTTCGCGGCAAATATACTGTTGTCAGATTCATACAATAGGAGAAAGCGTTTTCTCCTATTGTAGCTATTTGCGCCGGTAACACTATTGTGTCAAAATCGCACTCACTAAAACAGCTGTAGCCGAGAGTTTCTACTGTCGAGGGAATATTAATTGACTCAATAGCTGTATCGTCAAAAGCAGCATCTCCAATAGTTATTAAGCCTTCTGGCAAAATCACAGATTTTAGATTGTAACAACCACAAAAAGTTCTCTCCCCGATTTCCGTAATTCCAATTGGAATATTAATTTCACTTTTTAATTTGCTACAACAATAGAATGCATAGTTTTCAATATGTTTCACAGAATCTGGGACGTTTATATATTCCAGATTATAGCAGCTATAAAAAGCAGACCAACCTATGCTTTCAATAGTATTTGGCAACCAAATGCTGGTTATATTGGCGTTGTTACGAAAGGCAGAATCGTGGATCTCAGTAACAGGAATCCCCTCGTATGTTTTTGGAATAACTATATCTCTTTCCGTTGCTGTCCCAACGCCTATCACGCTATAATATACTGTTCCATCACTTTTCTTATATTTTTGATAGCGAATTCCCTCTGTGGGAGTCGTATTTCTCGATTGACACACCGAGCAAACAAAGTTTACATAATTGTGTTCTGTCTTTTCAGTTAGTGTTATCCCGCAAGTTAAACAGATCTGAGCGCGTTGGCAATTAGCTGCTTGGCTGGGATTATGCCCAGTAGCAGGAATAGAAAGTTGCGCTTTTATTATTTCATTGCATCTCCTGCAATGTGAACCTTCTGTAAAACCAATGCTCAAGCATGTAGGAGGAATTTCATCATCAACGATTTCATCATGACCTAAGGCAGGTATTGCTTTTTCATCCTCAAATCTCTTTCCACATTCTGAGCAATGTCGAGTTCCTGCTATGCCCATTTCAGTGCAAGTCGGCATTGTAATATACTCATCAATCACAATTGTATGGTCTTCCTCGTTAATAGACTCAACACATGTGCTTGCAATATGATATTCTGTTGCAAAAGTCAAGAAAGAGAATACTGCGAAAAATACTACAATGCAAAACGCTTTTTTCATGGTCTCCTCCAATGCCGATCAAATGATTTTGCTGTGAATATTCTCAAAAAAAGTGCGCCCCAATAAGAGACGCACCGAAAAAGTGAATCCCTCATTGCTGCTACACAATTACTTTCCCACCTATGGTACAAGTAAAGAGAGAAAACACCTTTTGCCAAAGTATTTTCCCATAAGTGAGATAAAAATATGTAATTGTGTAGCGTGTATATCATAGCACCTTTAGAGATATATGTCAAGAAAAACGGCGGATAGGTTTTATATTAAAAGTTTCTTGGAAGATCAAATATTTCAGTATCTTTTAGATTAGTATCTAAAATCGAAAAGACATGAATTGTTTTTTTAGTCTATTTCGCTATTAGCTATTTAGAATTTATGTTTTAAATTAGACTTTCTTATGAAAAAGCATTCAAAGAGTGTAATTGTACATATAGGTAATAATACAATTTTTGTTTGAAAACTTTGTAACATATGGTATAATATATGAAAACCGTTTGTTAAAATGTAGAAGTTTCTTATCAAAAGTGAGGGATAATATAATGAAAGTATTAATCGTCCAATTAAGCGACATGCATTGCGAAGCATCTGACCTCAACTTAACTCAACGTTTTGAAAAAGCAGTTATGGCAATTAATACGCTCGGCAAAGTAGATAGAGCAGTAATAGTATTTTCGGGGGACCTTACTAATACCGCAGGAATAAACGAATTTAAAACCGCGAAACGCTTGCTTGGGTATTTTACTACCACCTTATCTTCCGTTTTGAACTGTGGATATATTTATACAAAGATTGTTCCTGGAAATCATGATATACTTTTGCCCGAGGGTATTCGCAATGCAAAGGAAATTGAAGGCTGGAACAAAGAAGCTCATTTGCAGGAAGAAATAGATAGACAAAAGAGTTTTTTTGAGTATTCAAATTCCAAAAAATGCTTTTTAAAAAATCAACTGTTCGATATAGACACAGTAAATTTAAATGGTGTTTCGATTCAATTCTGTCTTTTAAACTCTGCACCTTTTTCGACCAGGGATAATCTTAATAAAGCACTTCACTTTTTTCCCCCGTATATTGGCGAAAAGCTCTCTAGACTGCCCAATGTAGATTTGAAAATTACCGTAATGCATCATCATTTTGAATGGTGTGACTGGAATACCAAAGAACTTCTAAAAAAAGCTATTGCAACCGATGATATAACATTTTTCGGGCATGATCACAAGTCGGAAGCAGTCACCACAGAAATTGCCGGTGGTACTACTTATAATATAATGATGGGGGGCGAATTTAGTTTAAAAAAGGAGGATTGCGCATTTAATTGTTTAATATATGATAGCAATACCGCCGAAATAGATCGTTATGTATTTAATTGGAGCGAGAAAGACAACATTTTTTTGCCGAAATCTCAAGGAAAAATTCATCGTCGCAATAAATACCTTTCTCCTTCTGAAATATATTTAAAAAAGCTTTTAGAAGACAAGCAAGGCATCTCAGAAAGCTTTGCTGATTATTTTGTGTTGCCCAAGTTGGTTGCCGAAGGTGATGCATTTTTAGCAGAAGAAAATATAAAATATGTTGAAATCGATGATATATTTAACGCAATATCGACTGATAGAATCATAAGAATTACTGGCGTAACCGGTGCTGGCAAGACTACCTTACTGAAATATTTATACGCTGAAGCTGCTCGTAGAGGGTACTATCCGCTATTCATAGAAAAAAGAGCCTACAAAGACAGCAGAATAGACAAAATGCTTCGCGATCTTTTTGAAGAGCAGTATCTGCCTCAGTCCGATAATGGTTATGAAATATACTCGCAAGCAGAAGGCAACCGCAGAATAATATTTATTGATGATCTAGACTTGATTACTAATGAAACAGCACGCGCGAAATTAATTGTGGATCTATTAGATCGTGGAAATTTAATAATCTATTCTACTAAAGAAAAGGGGCAAGACCTTGAAGAAATGGCAAAAGAACGCCTAAAAGGGAAAGCCATAAGCACTATTGATATAACTCTTTTTTATAAAGAATCAAGGGATCAATTGGTTGAAAAGGTTGGATCTATATATAAAAAAATGCCGAGAGTATCAATGTTATTAAAAGCGCATTAGATTATATGGTGCAGTGTCAAACCAGTTTGTTCACATTTACGCCAAGTAATATGTTGCAATATATTAAATATCTATTGCAGAATTCCAATGGGGAACGGAAAGGGATTCAAAGCATTTCGATGGTTTTTGAAACCAATATTAGAAATGCTATTCTTATGGTTGAAAAAGGAGAAGTTGCTACTGTATATTTGTCAGCCGTAGAGTTCATTGCGGATCAAATGTACTTTGGTTTGCGAGTGGAGAGAATCAATACTTCTGTTCTTGAGGAACTGATTTCCGAATTCAATAAAAAAAGGCATGCTGAAATCAATGCAAAGAAATTTTTAAACACTTGCTCGAATGCCCGTATTTTTAAAGAATATATTGATTCTTTTAATGTGGGATTCTATGATAAGAATACATATGCATATTTTGTGGCTAAAAGCATTAACAAAGAGCTTGAAAAGAACCAATCCGACCAAAGAAAACTTAATTATGTAATTGAACATATTTGCTTTGGAATCAATGATATAATAATCCTATTTTTATCTTTTATTAGAAGCAACACAAACATAGTTTTAAAAATTGCAGATCAGATAACTGATTTGCTACAGGAGTATCCCGAATGGGATTTTGATACTAAGAACATTCCTTTCTTGCATCAATCTCCTGAAATGCCTACAAATACCCCTAGTTCCCAAGAAAAAAAGAATGCGCATGAACAAATTGAAAAGGTGGAAAAAGAACGCCATGATATCATAAAATTTCGTGGAATATTTGATTTTGATGAGGAAGATGTAAATAAAAACACATATAAGATATTACGCGCATTGAAATTTTTACAACTTGTTGGTCGCGCTTTTGTTGATCAATATGGTGAACTGGATGCAGAAGAGATTGATAAAATAGTAAATGTGCTTTTTTCTGGAACTCAAAGATTAGTCTTTGCTATATTGAAACCATATCAAGATAGAATCAATGACATCGTCTGTAGTATAGTGAAGTTTTCAAAGCAAGAATTTCCAGATGAAGCGATAGATGAGAAAGGGGCAATTGAGCTACTCGGCCAGGTAGGAACGCTTCTGGCGCTTAATTTAATGAATGATATAGCATTTAACGCATCAAACGGTAGTACGATTATTGCATTACGTGATGCCCCAATTGCATCTGCAAATCATAGTATTTTTGAGTTAATGGCGGAAGAAAATACCGGGAACACCTCTACCTTTGTCTCCAAAGCCATTGCTTTACGCACAGAGTTAGAAAGCAATTCGTATGCAAAAATGCTCATTGCACAAATTGCGCGAAAGCACATTATTTACACTGCAAATATTGACCATAGGCAAATTGATAAACTTTTGTCTGGAAAGGTTATTGCAGCGGAGAGTAAACCAATACTCCTTTTGGAGCAAGGCAAAAAAAGTAAAGGCTAAGCACCGCGTCGGTCCTTCCCCGACTGGCCATTTTTGCTCTAGAGATTATGGCCTAACTGCTAGAGCAAGATCTTACATGTCATATTGCCACGTTGGCGGTGCTTAGCCCTTAGAATTATATGTTCTACAGTCGAAAAATATGCAGTTATATTTTCAAAAAAAATGTAGTGTTAATTTTGGGGGAATATAGTATATGTAGTCTAAAAGATGTACATTGCGTATATAATTGTATGCTAGGTAACAGCAATTTTGCACTGGAAAAGCCATTGTCTTTACACGAATTAAGTGTAAAGCCTGAAAACCTTGTTGTTGAGAATTTCGCACTATGAAGCAAATGCAAAATTCCCAAAATTGTTAATCTCCCAAATCATGCCAATAATACAGTCGAAGAAATTCTAGGTTTATGTTTGGCTTTTCTCCTACAGAGCAAAATTTCACCACCCAAACGCTTTTTCCGTAGATGCCCGCATATTCTCCATATCGGACTTCACATAGAAGTTCAGCGTAGTGCTTGCATCGGCGTGACCGAGGGTATCTTGAACGCTTTTTATATCTGCTCCGCTTTGCAGCAAGAGCGATGCGCAGGTGTGGCGCAAATCATGCGGAGACATATCAGGCAGTCCGATACGCTTCATAAACCTTCTCATGTGTTTTGTAATATATGTGGGGTCATGCGCCTGATAGCGAGAATCTACCGAATGAAATAAAAACATATCACCGGAGAGGGGCGCAAGCCGCTCCTCTTCTTTTTTATAGTCGGTCATCAATGTAATCGCGCGGTCTGTCAGCGGTATCTCGCGCACGCCCGCGCTTGTTTTAGGCAACCCCACTGTAACGCCGTATTCTTTCGTATAAGTGACATTACGCTCTATCCGTATCAAACGGTTTTCAAAGTCAACATCACCCCATTGCAAGCCAAAGCATTCGCCCCGCCGAACCCCTGTTGTTAGCAGCAATGTATATATCGTGCGTTGCATAAGGGGGAGATTGTCTATTTCCTTTATAAACTTCAAAACTTCCCCCTTAGAGAGCGCATCGACCTTGTGTTTTGCAAGCTTCGGCGCTTTCAGTTTTGCTAATGGATTGGTAGATACATAGTTTAGTTTTACAGCATATTCAAAGATTAAATTAAGCGTACAGTAATGATGCCGCATTGTTTGTTGCGAAACTTGTTTATTTTGCTTGGTTCTGTAGGTGTTTTTAAGGTAATCAAGATATTCATCTATTTTGGTACTGTCGATATTCTTTAACTTAAACTCGCCTAAGTAGTCAACAATTACGAGGAGTAAATAACGCCTAAAGGCTATAGTTGAATTGCGGTGCTCGGCGTTGTTCAATTCGTTCGGAATCCATTTTTTCTCAACAAAATCCTTGAACGTTATTTCTTCAGGAGCAGCTATGCGTTTTTCTTCTGCGAGAGTACAAAGCAAATTATGTTCCCATATAGTTGCTTCTTTTTCCGCGAGAGCGGTTAATTTACTTTCACTTGCCGTTTTAACGGGAGTCCAAGTAGTACATCTGAATACTTGCTTCCCGTTTTCATCTCTGCCAAGATAAGCCTTGAACTTGAAAGAGATGATTCTTCCGTTCCTGCGGTTGGGGTAGATACTTGCCATAGTTGGCCTTCTTTCCCACAAAACACGGCAGTTATTGACCTTTTTGTTGACCCGACTGCTTTTATTGCCTTGCCGGGACAAAAGAAAAAGCCTTGAAACCGAATGATTTCAAGACTTTAAGGTGGTGGAGACAACTGGAATCGAACCAGTGACCCCTTGCATGTCAAGCAAGTACT
>OGUP01001704.1_pt1 | contig 11891 bp, 6 predicted proteins | sample 1553661 | NCBI WGS metagenome assembly OGUP01 (sample SAMEA2580026, study PRJEB22360) | human gut metagenome | biome: human gut; feature: human-associated habitat; material: faeces | place: Denmark | collected 2008/2010
TGAAAGCAGAAAGATATATCTTGCAGCTCAGTGTTGTGAACATCTTAACAGAGCAATAATAGTTGAACGTGCAGCAGTTCCGTTTTCAGAAATAGTTAACGTTGTACCACAGCCTAAGGCGGGTGGTTCATTTGGAACAACAGCATATAAGACATTTAAAGATCCTGTTGCTGTGGAAGAAATTAAGGCAGACGGTGGAATTGACATTGGCGGAACTCTTATTGGAATGCACATTAAGAAAGTTGCAGTTCCGGTAAGACTTGAAAATAACAAAATCGGCGAGGCAAACGTACTTGCAGCAAGAACAAGACCTAAGTTTATAGGAGGTTGCAGAGCTGTATATGACGAAAGCATTGAATAGAAAAATAAAATTATAAAAAGATAATAAAAACAGTTTTAAAAACAATAAAACCCCTGATTACAAGGCATGTGATTGGGGGCTGTTTTTTTTTTGCTAAAATATAGATTGAAACGTTATTTTTGATGAAAATGATAAAAGTGTTTTTATTTCAAAAAAAATATTGTGCAAAATAACTAAATATGTTAGGATAAAAACGTATTTATTAACCGTAATAATTATTTTTAAAAGCGGAAGGGAATGAAAACATTTTTAGGAGGAGATTTATGAACAAAATGAAGCGAATTTTGACAATTGTTTTAACATTGGCATTAATAGTAACAATGATGCCTATGAATTTAACAAATGTTAATGCAAGGACTACAACAAGACTAAGCTCAAAGAAGATAGTTTTGCAGGTAGGAAAAACAAAGAAGTTAAAGGTGAAGAATAAACCTGCCGGAGTAAAGGTAGTTTGGAAGTCTTCAAAGAAAAAAGTAGCAACAGTTTCTAAAAAAGGAAAGGTTAAGGCAAAGAAACCGGGAAAGACTACAATAACTGCAAAGGTTGGAAAGAAGAAATATAAATGCAAAGTTGTTGTTAAAAGAAATAATAGTATTAAAGTTACAAAACCTTCCGATAACAATAATAGTGTTATAAATCAGGTAACTACAAAGAGTGAACCTTCACAGATAGTAACTACTAAAGCTGAAGTGAAGACAACTAAAACAGAAACGACTAAGAAAAATGACAGTACTACAGTTAAGCCAACAGTAGCACCAACATTAAAACCAACAGTAGCACCTACAACAGTAGCACCAACATTAAAACCAACAGAGAAACCTACAACAGTAGCACCTACAACAGCTAACGGTAATGTTGATGAAAGCATTCAGGCACCGGTAGGACTTATTCATGCACCGGGAGAGGGATTGCCATATCATTTCGCATGGGCAGCAGTTGATGGAGCTGACGGATATAATGTTTATATAGATGGAGTGTATGTAACAAAAGTTACAGAAAATGTTGCAGACTTGGATGCCTCAATGTTTACAAAGGGAGCTGTAGAATATACAGTTGGAATTGCAACAGTAAAAGGAGACAAGGTATCAGCAATAACATCAGTTAAGTATACATATGATGGAAATGGAGCACAAGCAACAACAAATGTATCTGTAGCAACAACGGTAGCTTCTGTAACAACACCATCAGTACCGGGTCAGGATGTAGATGAAAGCATAAAAGCCCCTGAAGGACTTGTATGGGCAGGAAATACAGATTTACCATATTATTTTGCATGGGCTAAGGCAGATGGTATAGACTCATATAATGTATATGTTGATGGAACTTTAGTAGCTAACGTAGTTGATGGCTCAGTTAATTTAAATGAATCTGTATTCACAAAGGGTTCAGGCGAATATGCAATTGGAATTGCAGCAGTAAAAGGAAATAAAACATCAGCAATAACATCAATTAAATATACATATGCAGGAAGCGGACAGCCAGCAACAACAAAGGCACCGGAACCTTCAACAGCAAAGCCTACAGATGTAACAGTGGCACCAACAGCACCGGGACAGGATGTAGATGAAAGTATACAGGCACCTGCTGGACTTGTATATGCAGGAAATACTGACTTACCATATTATTTTGCATGGGGGGCGGTATCAGATGTAGATTCATATAATGTATATGTTGATGGCGTGTATGCAACAAATGTTAGTGCTTCTTCAGTTAATTTAGATAAGGCAGTATTTACAAAGGGTTCAGGAGAATACACAATTGGCGTTGCTTCAGTTAAGAACAATAAGATTTCTAGCATAACATCAATTAAATATACATATGCAGAAAGCGGACAGTCAGCAACAACAAAGGCACCGGAAGTACCAACAGTAGCACCTACTACTGTAAAACCTACAACAGCTAAACCTACAACTAAACCAAAGGAAACAACAACAATTGCTTTCACAACAGACAGCTCAATTGAAAAGCCATTTGGTTTGGATGTAAGTCAGGCAAGTGTAGGATATGTTAATATTGTTTGGGGACGTGGAACAATTGATTGTTACAATGTTTATGTCGATGGAGAAAGAAGACGTACAGGAATTTCAGCACAGTCATTAAAGCTTCCTGTTTATACAGAAGGAACACATACAATTGCAATTACAACAGTAGTTGGAACAAGAGAATCTGAAAAGCTTGAGGTACAGGTTGCAATTACAGGAACAGGTGAAAAGGAAACAGAACCTGAAACATGTCCTGAAGAACTTAAGCCACAGCTTAAGAAAAATGTTCCTTTAAGAGATGACAGAATTGCAATTGAACTTAACAATAAGACTAATGGAAAATATAGTGACAGTGAAATTTACTGGTGCATTTTAGGAAATAATGAAAATAATCAGCTTTGTTATATGGATAAAGATGGAAATATGATTCCTGCATCAGAGAGTCTTAACACAGTTGAAGTAAACGGAACAAAATATGCAAATATTTATCATACACTTGCAGAATCAGATCATGTATATGCACCGACAATCCGTTCAGGAAGAATGTATTTAAGTTATGGAAAACCTGTATATGTTAAGTTTAACGGTTCAACAGGTTATGCCGGACCTGACCTTAATAATCCGGGTGACGTAAATGCAAATACATTATTTGAGTTTGCTGAATTTACAATTGAAGGAAAAAATTATTGGGGAAATACAACACGTGTTGATTATTTCTGTTTCCCAATGGTTACACGTTTAATAGGTGGTTCGTTATATGGTGGATACGATAATGTAGTAGGTGATATTGGAACAAGAGATGAAATCTTTACAGCTTTCAAGAATGAAGTTCCAAATGAATATAAGTCACTTGTAAGAGATGATAGAATTATTGCACCATGTAAGAGTACATTTAATGTTGGACAGGATAATGGAAATTATTTTGATAATTATATTAATGAATTCTGGAACAAATATGCCAATGAAGATTTAAGATTCAGCTCAGAATCAGGAAGCTTCGTTGGTAGAGTAGTTGGAAATCAGATGCGATTTACAAGAGAAGGTGACAGCACAGTTTATTATGTTGATAAGCCAAATACACAGGAAGTGTTAGAAGGCAAGGGTGCATTTGACAGAGGAAATGGTGTTGAAAAAGCTATTGAAGCACAGCTTTGTGCAGCATTTAACAGAGGTGTTGCAACAGAACCTGACAAATGGTACACACCAAGTCAGTATTACAAGAATAGTGTTGCAAACTTCTATGCAGGTTTCTTCCATGAACATTCAGTTTTAGGAAAAGCTTACGGATTCTGTTATGATGATGTAAATGATCAGAGTACATTGCTTCAGTATAACAAAGCAGATGCTCTTGTAATTGATTTGAAATGGTAAATAAATTGCTATAAAAAGTACCCTTTTTAATTGGGAGCACATCAGTTTTGGTGTGCTCTCTTTTGTTTTAATCTCCCAAAAAAAGAACAGAGCTTCAATGCTAATTAATGTTTTTCAACAAACTAATTAGCATTAAGCCCTGTTAATTCTTTGAAATGTAAATAATTTCATCTTACTAACTATTAATTAATATCCAACAGCTTATCTACTGCATCCTGTATTTCAGGGTGCTTTCTATATTGTTCTATTAAGTGATGTTCATGTTTTGTAAGATTAATTGGATCTTCGTCAGTATATCCGAAAGTGCCAAGAATGTTATCAATATTATAAATATCACAAAGTAGAAGTAGTGTGTCAGCGTCAGGCTGAGTGGCACTGCTTTCCCATCCGTAAACGGTTTTTTCAGCTACCTTAAGTGACTTTTCTTCCAGTAATTCAGTAACGTCCCTCACACTTAAATTATTCATTTTTCGGTAAGCTTTTAATACTTCTGCAATCTTTCTATTCTTCATTTTAAATACCTCTTTTTAAATAATATAGTAAGAAAAAATCAACGTCAACCAAATCACCTTGAAAAAAGGAAAAATTCTTTTGAATTCTTTCAATTCGGGAAAAATCCACATTGCATTTCTTGTATTCAGAGAATATAATAGACATTATAATATTATTTTCTTGTAATACGGGAATGGCGGTGACAAATGAAAAATAATAACAGCGTTTCAAAAGCATTAATTAAATACATAAAAGAAAAAGAAATATCTACATCACAGATTTCTAAGGATACCGGAATTTGGGAGAAAAAGTTAACTGACGAGAATGTAACTTTTACGGCATCAGAATTTTTGGAATTATGTTCTTATTTGCATTTAAAACCGGAAGATTTGAGATAGGTGATAAAGTGCTAAATTACATATGCAGAAATGACAATATTAAAACTAAAAGCAGTACCTGTCCTGTGTGTGGACAGAGAACTGAACTGACGAAATCAGACATATACTGGTGCGAAACCTGCAAGGTGCCATTGTATCAGAAGGAATGTCAGTGTTGTGGAAGTAGCGGCAGAAGAATAACAACGGATATGAGACCGGTTTTTCCTGAGGAAAGGTTGTTATTAGAAATAATGACAGATAAGAAGCCGGGATATTACGAAAAGATGTCTGTTTGGAACTGCTCAGGTAACAGATATATCGCTGATGGTCATAAGGTTGATTTTGCAGTTAAGGATTTAAAGGATAAGAATTCGGAAGAAATAAGAATTAAATATGAGAGTGAAGTTTCAAATATTGATTATAGATATTTTAATGAATTTAAAGACAGATTCATTAAGGCTAACAGAAGCCGATATGAATTTATTGTAAAAGAGGCAGTGGGCTATATTAAGAATTCAACAAAGGACTACACTGCAAGAGATATGTTCGTTTCTTTTTCAGGGGGGAAAGACTCTACAGTCACATCTGATCTGGTTATGAGAGCTTTAAGTGAACCGAAGATTCTTCATATTTTCGGTGACACAACTTTAGAATTCCCCGAGACTATGAAATACATAGAACGATTTAAAAAAGAACATCCACAGACTCCTGTTGTTTCATCAAGAAACAAAGATAAAGATTTTGAGGAACTTTGTGCTTTGGTTGGCCCACCAAGCAGAGTTATGAGATGGTGCTGTACTATTTTTAAAACAGGTGCAATCCAGAGAAAGATTAAAACTATGTTTAGAAATAAGAACAAAATTATAACTTTCTATGGAATAAGAAGAAACGAATCAGCAAGCAGAAACAAGTATGAGCGTGAAACAGAAGGCTCTAAAATTACAAAGCAGATAACTATTTCACCGATTATTGACTGGATGGATTTTGATGTGTGGCTTTACATGCTTACAACAGAAATTGATTTTAATTATGCATACAGATTAGGGTATGCAAGAGTTGGCTGCTGGTGTTGTCCTAATAACAGTGGTTGGTCAGAGTTTTTGTCTAAGATTCATATGCCTGAACAGTCCAAAAGATTCAGACAGCTTTTGGTTGACTTTGCAACAAAGATTGGAAAACCTGATCCGGAAGTGTATGTGGACGAAGGCAAGTGGAAAGCAAGACAGGGGGGAAATGGCGTAGATTATGCAAAGAAGTCGGCAGTATCATTTGAACCTTGTGTGCTGGAAGAGAATGCTTTTAATTATGAACTTCAAAGACCAATTTCAGACCAATTGTATGAGTTGTTTAAGCCTTTTGGATATTTAAATTTCGATATGGGCAATAAGCGATTGGGTGAAGTTTATGTAACAAGAAGGAACGGCAATCCTGTTTTGAAATTGCAGGGCAGAATTGGCTCTACAACTTTAAAAGTTACAATAATTGACAGCAACATAGATGGGGCAAAGAATCTTAAAACAGCAGAGGATAAGATTAAATGTCAGATTACAAAATATCAGATGTGTATGGCGTGCAGGGCGTGCGAAAGTATTTGCAAGCACAATGCCATAGTTATAAAAGAGGACAAAGAAGGTAATCTTGATTATAGAATACTGGACAATAAATGTGTAAGATGTGCAGAATGCGTTAATCATTACACGGCAGGATGTTATATGAGAAAGGTTTTGGCAATAAAAAGAAACTAGTTAATTATTTATGAAACTTAAGCAGGCAGATAGGAGAAGAAAATGGCGATTAAACTTAAAGGACATGAAACATTTGCACTTCGTGAGGGGTGGCTTAATAAAGGACTTGCAAAGGTAGATGCCAATCCAAAAGTTTTCTCTGAAAACTATGGGGCGGATGCTCTTGGAGTGGGAAGCAATATGGCTAAGGCTATTCGCTATTGGCTTAAAGCCGGAAAGTTTATGGAAGAACCACCTAAAGAGGGGGCAAAGCTTACAGATATAGGTCAGATTATTTTTAAGGAAGATAAGTATTTAGAAGATATATTTTCATTATGGATATTCCATATTAATCTGGCAGGAAATGAGAAACTTGCAACAAGCTGGTATGCTTTTTTTAACTTAATTAACATTGACGAATTTTCAAAGGAAGATTTAATGAACATTCTATTAGAAAAGCTTACTCCTTTGGCAGAGGAAAAAGCCATACCTGAGCGTTCGTTGCGAGATGATATTTCCGTACTTTTAAATATGTACGTAAAAGAGAAGCAGCAGAATTATGATCCGGAGGAAAATAAGATTTCACCATTTGCACAATTGGGTTTATTAAAAAAAGACAGAAATAATTATATAAAAACACAGCCTGACAAGGATAAGTTGTGTGATGATGCAGTGCTATACAGCCTGATTAAGTTTTTTGAAAAAAAAGAAGTTGACTCAATAGGAATAGATGAATTGCTTAACAGCCCAATGTCACCGGGAAGAATTTTGAACCTAAAGAGAATGGCTTTAAACGAATATTTGGACCATTTAGAAGGTCAGGGATATTTGACTGTTAACAGAACAGCAGGACTTGATATGGTTTATCTTAAAAAGAAAATCGAGCTTAAGGAAGTTGTTTCGAATTATTATAAAAAACACTAGAAGAAGTTTTTAAAAGGCTAACGAATTATTACGGGAACAATAAAGAAAAGCGATTTGTATGACTAATAAAACATTAAACACTGATAGAAAGGATGCGTATATCTGGCAATCAGGTATATCAGAGAATAAATGAATAAGTTTAAAGACTTTATAGAAATAGACAAGAAATTTCAAAATTCAATAAATTTGCAGTTGGACATAGATAATTTATCTAAACTAAATAGCTATATACCAACACATTCTTCTATTTTAGTGTTGGATGGTTTTCTTAATAATGTTTTGTCAGACAGAGACAAGGCAAATATTTTAATTGGACCTTATGGAAAGGGAAAATCACACCTTTTACTGGTTTTGCTGGCTTTACTTAATGACGGAAAAGGTGACAGAACTAAAAAAACAATTAACAAAATAGAAAAAGTTTCAAAGGAAACTGCTGAAAAAATAAAGACTATACAAAGTAGTGTAAAGCCTTTTCTGCCGGTTATTATTTCAGGAACAGAGAAGGATTTAAACAAAGAATTTATTATAGCTTTAATGGAGTCATTAAGAAAAAATAATCTTATGAATGTGGCACCTGAAAGCGATTATGGCAAGGCTTTGGAAGTTATAGCTAAATGGCAGAAAGACTTTAAACAGGTTTATGAAAGCTTTAAGCAGATTGTTAGAGAATATGGCAGAACTGTGGAAGAGTTTATGGGTGAACTTAAGGAAATGAAGGAAGAGGCTCTCAATATTTTTAAAGAGATACATCCTAAACTTACTGCCGGCAGTGAATTTATGCCAATGACAGTTAATAACGCCATGACTTTGTACGGGGAGATTAACAGAGCACTTGAAAGTTATGGGTATGGCGGAATTTATATAATTTTCGATGAGTTCAGTAAATATATTGAAGGTCATGAAAAGGATACTTTTGCTTATGACATGAAGATTTTGCAGGATATATGTGAGCTTGCCAATAACTCCAAAAAACAGCAGATTCACATTACTTTCGTGGCGCACAAAAGCATTAAAGAGTACGGCAACGCATTGTCTTCAGATATAGTTAATGCTTTCAAAGGTGTTGAGGGTAGATTAAAAGAAGTTAGATTTGTAGTTTCAGCTCAGAATAATTATGAGCTTATTCAGCATGTAATAAAGAAGAAAGTAAGCGACTGCAAACCATGGTTTCAGGAGCAGAATAATAAAGAAATAATCGGGGAATCTTACAAGATTCCTTGTTTTTCAGGCTTATTTACAGAGAAAGAATATAAGAAAATCATAATGGAGGGGTGTTTTCCAATGCTACCTCTTACAGCCTATGCACTTTTAAATATTAGTGAAAAGGTTGCACAGAATGAGAGAAGTATTTTTACTTTTCTTGCTAATGACGAAAAAGGAAGTCTAATTAATATAGTAGAAAACGGTAGCGAAGAATTACTGTCTGTTGATGTAGTTTATGACTATTTTCAAAATATGTTTAGGGACAGTATTTCGCTTACTAACATACACAATGAATGGCTTAAGGCAGACTATGCCTTAACTAAGGCTGAATCATTAAATGAAGAAAAAATAATTAAGGCAATGGCTATTCTTCATATGATTAATAGAAATGAGGAAGTTCCGGTAAGAAAGACGGAAATCAGATTGGCAACAGGTTTAAATATGGCTGATTTTGTAAGTAGCCTTGAAAAACTTGAAAGCAAAAATATTGTAACTTACAGAAGCAAGCTTGGAGTTTATGCATTTAAAAATAACGTAGGCGTAAATCTTGATAATCAGATGAATAACATGATTGAAAAGCAGCCTTTAAGCCTTAACTGGCAGGAAGAAATTGCCACAGTGTCAGAACTTGATTATGTACTTCCAAAGAAATACAACCAGGAATATACAATGACAAGATATTTCAAGTACGTATATATGACACCGGAGCAGTTTCTAAATACATCTAAGTCAGAATATTTATTTGAAACATATAAGGCAGACGGTCTGATTATATGTCTTGTTATGCTTAAAGATGGGGATGTTAATCAGATTAAGGAACATTTAAAGGAACTAAATGATAACAGACTTGTTGTAATATATCCTGACAAAATATTCGGCTTTTCAGAGCAGCAGAACATTAGAAAATTAAAAGCTGTGGAAAAATTGCTTAAGGATAAAGATTTTTTAGAAGAAAATAAAGTTCTGCAACAGGAACTTGAAATATATAAGGAAGATTTGATTTTTGAAATAAATGTAGAACTTGAAAAGTCATATTTGCCGGAAAATAACAGATGTAAATATTTTAATACATTAAATGGTGTGACGGAGTTGTGTTTTGAAAACCAGATTAGTTTTAATAGATTTTTAAGTGAAATATGCTTAAGCTACTACGAACATGCACCAAAGATTAACAACGAATTAATTAACAGAAAAAGCGTATCAGCACAGATTAAAAAGGCACGAAATTTAATTATAGATGCCATTTTAAACGAAGAAGAACTTAATAGATTTGAAAAGGGTACAAGCTCGGAGGCAACTATTTTTAGAGCTACTCTTATGCATACGGGAATTTTAAAAGGGGACAGTTCTGAGGAGGAAGGCTGTAGAAGAATTATTGAAGAAATCGATGCTTTTATAGGTCAATGTGCAGGCAAGAAGGTTTCTTTTCAGGTCCTTTATAACAAATTATTGGGTAAGGATTTTGGCACAAGAAAAGGAGTAATTCCTATTTTTATTGCAAAGGAAATAATTAATCTGCAGGATACGCCGATTATTTATCTTCAGAATAAGGAAGTGGAGATTTCAAGCAGTATTTTAAACAATATTAACGAAAAACCACAGGATTATTATCTTTTTATTGAAAAGGAAAGTATTGAGAAAGAAAAATATCTAAAGGTTTTAGAAGAACTTTTCCTTAGCGAAGAGTTAAGAAAAAAACAGAAGTCAAAAATGCAGCGCTTAAACAACATTGTGGAAAGTATGCAGAGATGGTACAGATCATTGGACCAGTATACTTTAACATTTACAAAACAGCTTTTTGAAGAAAATGAGCAGGGCTATTTGGAAGAAGATGCTTTCGAAAGAATGTACTCTTTTAGAAAAGTATTTAAGGGCATAGAACTTAACCCAAGAGAAGTTCTTTTTGAAAAAATACCAAAGGCAATATGCCATGACAATAGCGGTGATGCAGTTTTTGAAAATGTTACTTTACAGATAGAAGAAATTAAAAAATATATGGACAACAATCTTGTAAATGCAAAGAAGAAAACAGCAGTTCAGGTTAAGAGCATCTTTGGAGCAAGGGCTGATGAAAGTTTAAGTGCATGTTTAAAGAACTGGTATTCAAAACAAAGTGAAAAGTCAAAGTCACATATTTATGCTGAGAATATTACAGGCTTTATGACGTACATTGAAAAGCTGACTACTAACGATGAGGATGAAATTGTTTCAAGATTGTGCAAAATTATTACAGGAATTTATATCAATGATTGGAAAAACGATTCTTATGAAAGATTTGTCGAAGAGTTAACTTATGTTAAAAACACTATTCAGTCTATTAAGGAAAGTGAACAGTCAACAGAGGGAGAAAATAAGATTTCAATTAAAACAGGGGAAAGTACAATCGAAAGATTCTTTGAACCTGACAGTGACGACAGCACAAGTTATTTCCTTCAGAATGCAATAGAGGATGCACTGGAAGAATTTGGTGATACATTGGAACTTAATCAGAAAGTTTCAGTGTTGGTAAAGGCATTGGAAGAACTGTTGAGTAAATAATTGAATTGATTGAAAAGTAATGGAACAGTAAGATTTGCGAAAGATATTAATAGAAGAGATTTGCCATATGCAAATGGAAGTTACTGATTATAAATGGATTTATTTGAGGGATAAGTTATGGATAAGGAGAATAATAGTAAAACTATATATTTAGATAATGCAGCTACAACTTTTCCAAAGCCGGAGTCTGTTTATACGGAGATGGATTATGTAAACAGAAATCTTGCAGTTAATACGGGAAGAGGCTCTTATAGTCTGGCAAGAAAAGCAACGGAAATAATAGACCGGACAAGAGAGAAAGCTTTGAAACTTGTAAAAGGAAAAGATGTTGCAGACATTGTGCTTACGCCATCAGCCACAATTGCAATGAATGTAATAATTGGTGGTTTGGATTGGAGTGGTGCAGATATTTGCTATGTTTCTCCTTTTGAACATAATGCAGTAATGCGACCATTACATTTGATTAGTGAAAAATATGGTTTTGATTTAATAGAACTCCCATTAAAGAGCGAAACATTAGAAATAGATTTTGAAAAAATGGAATATATGTTTTCCATGAATCCTCCTACGAAAGTTTTTGCAACTCATATAAGCAACGTAACCGGGTATATTTTGCCGGTTAAAGAGATAACTGAAATGGCAAAAAAATATAACAGTCAGGTTATTATTGATGCCTCTCAGTCATTGGGATTATTAGACATTAACATAAACAACCTAATGGCAGATTTTATAGCTTTTGCAGGACATAAAAATCTATATGGACCATTTGGCACCAGTGGATTTTTCGTAAGAAAAGGAACAAAGATTAATCCATTTATTGCCGGAGGAACGGGAAGTGATTCACTTAACCTAAATATGCCAAAAACAATACCTGCAATGCTGGAACCGGCAAGTCCTAACATAGTTGCCGTGGCAGGAA
>OGUP01001717.1_pt1 | contig 11846 bp, 8 predicted proteins | sample 1553661 | NCBI WGS metagenome assembly OGUP01 (sample SAMEA2580026, study PRJEB22360) | human gut metagenome | biome: human gut; feature: human-associated habitat; material: faeces | place: Denmark | collected 2008/2010
GCTTCGGTCGTTGCAGAACAGAAGTCCACTGGACTTCTTGCAACACATACCGACGTACTCAAAACCCACGAGTCACAAAGAGTTTCTTCTGCTTTACGGGAATCCAAAAGATTAGCAGCAAAATATCTGACAAAATTCAATTGTTGTACAATGAATGCAGGGGTTGTACAGTAGTAAAGTTACTAGTTACTTGGATTTTTTGCATCTGGGAGGAAAAGAAAAAGATTGTATCACGGGTGCTTGACTTTTTTGGCTCAAACATTACGTTTTTATTCCTATGTGGTGAGTGTGCTACAAATACGAAAATATGAGATAGACGTCTTTTGTCTATCGATATTTTCGTATTTGTTAAGCGGGAGCGGCACACGAAGCGCATAGGAATAAAAACGTAATGTAGAACCTAAAATAGCCTCAAGCCAACCGTTAATACAATCTTTTTATAATCCCAGCAAAACCTCTAGCAACGCATCATTCTGCTCCGGCATCATAAAGCAGAGTCTGATATATTTATTATTCAGAAACGGAAACGTAGAGCAGTCTCGTATCATCAGATTTTTGCGTATGCAGGCATCAAATGCGTCCTCCGAAGTAAATTTATCGGTCGTAATTTTTACGAGTACAAAATTAGCGTGTGCATGATAAACCTTAAAGTTCGGACTCTCGTCAAGGCGTGCACAGATTCGCGCTCGTTCCGAAGAGATTAACTCTCTCGTTTTTTTGATATAATCCTCATCCTGAAACATGATTTCTCCGGCGATTGCAGCCAATGAGTTAATCGTCCAAGGATTCTTTTTCTGATTGATTTCATTGAGCAAATCACGGTTTCCGCAAATGGCATAGCCAAGTCTGAGTCCCGGTGCTGCAAAGAATTTTGAAATACCGCGCAAAATGACAATGTTGTTGTAGTATTCGGTAAGTGGAATCGCGGTTACTTCTTCCGGCTCCTCGGCAAATTCCACATAAGTTTCATCGACAAGCACGGTGATAGATTTGCGTTTGCAGTAATCCAGAATTTCACGCATCTGCTGGCGTTTGATGACAGATGACGTTGGGTTGTTTGGATTACACAAAATCAGCAAATCGACATTGGCGGAAAGTTCCTCGGTGAGTGCTTTTGTGTCCAGTTCAAATTCGCTGGCTTCCGTGAGGCTGAAGTAATGGGAGCGTCCGCCGCCCATTGCGACTTCCCGCTCGTATTCGGAATAGGTCGGGCCGACAATCAGTGCCTTCATCGGGTGTGTAATCTGGATAAAGAGCGAAATTAATTCAGTAGAGCCATTCCCGACAACAATATTTTCATAGTTTGTGTGTACATAGTCTGCAATGCATTTGCGCAGAGATGTGTATTCACGGTCTGGATAGGTCGTGATAGCGTCGATGTGATTCGTTAAAGTTTCTTTTAACCGAAACGAAACACCAAGTGGATTTACATTCGCAGAAAAACTTATAATGTCTTCTTTTTTTATTCCATAGACGGCTTCGATTTTCTCTAAATCGCTTCCGTGAAAATGTTCTTTTGGTTTTAGTGCCATTTGAGTCACTCCTCTCTTTCGTCCTCTCCTTATTATAGACATACTGCGTGAACTTAGCAATACAAAAATAGATTGATTCTTAGTATTCACAGAATGCATAAAAAATGGTATACTATAGAATTGAGGTTAGGAGGTTATCAATGAGAGAAAAGATTTTGTCATTGGCAAAAGGAAATTTCATATATGAAACGCCAAAACTTTGTATATCAATTGAAAAATTGGTGTTTGAGGTAACAGCGGGAACGCATGGGACGGCAAGCTTCCTTTTGGAAAATTCTTTCGGCACAAGAGTGAAAGGATTTGGCACTGTCGAGGAGATGTGCATTGATTTCCTGCCTTTTTTTGATGGGACAAAGAATGAACTGACGGTTGATGTGGATGCCGGCGAATTAAATCCGGGGGAAAAACTAAAGGGAAACCTAGATTTAATTACTGACTGCGGCGAAGAAAAGCTGCCGTATGAGATTACAATTGTGTCTCCTGTGCTTCGGGATGAAGAAGGAGAGATTCGGGATTATCCGACCTTAAAGAAGCGGATTGAGAAAAATCCGGAACATGGCGTTGATTTATTTTTGGCACCGGAGTTTCGGGATGCCTTTTTATATCGGGATGAGAGCGGGCGCATTTTATACGACTGTCTGTTAAAGAAAAATACAAAACTTCAAAGTCTGGAAGAATTTCTGGTGGCGATGAAGAAAAAGAAAGCCATCCGCTTTGAAACAGAGCATCCATCCGGCAGAGAACTGATATATGAATTAGATGGAACAGACAAAGCCGATGCAATTACGATTCGCGTGAATACATGGGGACATGCGGGGATTCATGTCCGCACAACGGCAGATTTTATTGAAGTGCAGACGCATGTTCTGTGGACGGATGAATTTGTGGATAGGCGAGATGTTTTGGAATTTACGATTTGTGCAGATAAAGTACCGGCCGGCAGACGCCACGGTGATTTGATTTTGCAGACGCCGTACGAGAAAAAAGTGATACATATTATAGCTCACAACCGAATCGGCGAAAAAGAGCGAAAGATTCAAAGAGCCAGAAAAAAAGCGATTGCCATGGCAATCCGTATGTTTTTATCATATCAGGAGAAGCGGGTTACGAGAGAGGCATTCGGAAAGTTTCTCAAAAAGAACCGCGAAATTCTCGAAAAAATCAGTGGCACATATGAGCAGGCGGTGCGCGGATATATTGCCGTGATTCTGCGCGAGAAGGAAAATATCCTCTCCTTTTTCCAGGAGACGGAAAATTTAAAAATGCCGCCGCTAGGGAAATCATTGGAAGAGGTAGAAAATTATATTCTGATTCAATTTATTAAAATTATGGATTCTGAGCGCAAAGAGGACCGCATCGGACTGGCAAATCTGATTTCTTCGTATGCGGAAAACGGATATCAGAGTGATTTACTGACTTACCTTTTAACGCAGGTGGACGAGCGTTACCGCTTTGGGCATTTGTTAGAGAAAGATTTGCGCACGCAGTTGGAGAGTGGCAGCAACAGCCCGCTTTTATATTCGGCGATGATGCTTGCTTACCGCGAGGATGCCACCCTGATTTCCAGTCTGGATGACGTGACAATTAACGCAGTAAACTATGGGTTAAAACGTGATTTAACTACGAAAGAAGTATCTCTTGCCGTTAGTTTTCTTGGAGAACGCCTGCCACACTTTGATGCCAGAGTGTTTTCCATTTTACAAAAACTGTATGAGTTCTTTGTCATGACCGATACGCTCCATGGCATCTGTGGAATGCTCATCCGAAATGAAATCCGCGATGCAAAATATTTCTCGTGGTTTGAAAAAGGTGTCAACAAGCATTTGCGGCTGACGGATTTGTATGAATATTATATGTATACGATAGATACGGAGAAAGTTCGGACGCTTCCGGATGCGGTCTTATCGTATTTTCAATATGAGAACCATTTGAATGACAGATGCAAAGCGTTTCTGTACGCTTATCTGGTAAAACATGCCGGTGAGAGACCGGAATTTTTAGAGGCTTATGGTGAGCAGATTCATAAATTTGTAGAGAGAAATCTTGCACACCACCGGATTACAGAGGATTTGGCGTTGCTCTATGAAGCGTGTGTAACAGAAGAAACGCTGACAAAGGAAATGGCGGATGACCTTTCTGAAGTGATGTTTTCACATCGGATTACCTGCGGCAATGACCGGATGGACGGTGTGGCGGTTGTGCACCGTGAGACGAAGGAGCAGACCTATTATTCCTTTGAAAATGGACAAGCGGTAGTTTCGCTTTATACTCCGAACACACAGCTGTTTTTCGTGGATGAGAGAGGGCTTTATTATTCGGGTACGGTTGATTACCGGATGAAAAAAATGCTTTCGATGGAAAAGTTAGCGCCGGTGTGCTATGAACTGGGTGCAAGAAATCCGAAGTTGATTACGCACTTGGCATATAAGGCAGAGCGTTCTGCAAAAATGACGGATATGCAGGCGGTGGTGTTACAGAATGCACTGCAAATGGATTGTTTACGGCGGAAAATGCGGGAGAAAATTTTGCTTTGTTTATATGATTATTATCACCGCGAGGGCATGGCAGAGCCATTGTTTTCGCTGATTGAGCAGTTTAATCCGATTACACTTAAGAGGGAACGGATTGCGGATGTGGCGGCGGACTGCATTGCACAGGGAAAATACGAAAAAGCACAGGTTATGTTGCTGCGCTATGGTGTGCCGGAATGTGATAAGGATGCATTTTCCACGCTCGTAGAGGCGCTTGTGAAGGAACATAAGGACGAGTCAGAGCCAATGCTCGTGAAATGGGCGCTTTACTTGTATCATCAGGGCTGTGCCGGAAAGGATGCAATGAAATATCTGCGCCGCTATTATACCGGAGATTTAATTACTTTTACTTCTCTTTACGAAAAGTGCCGGAAAATGCCGGAAGTCGGGGCGGATGAAGATATTACGGAGCGTCTTTTGGCACAGGTTTTGTTTGTTGGTGCCAGTCAGGAGCCGTATGAGCCGATTTATCTGGAATATATGGAATCGGGTGAAAACCGGATGTTAGTGAAGGCGTTTTTGTCGCAGCTCGCTTATGATTATGTCGTGGAGCGGCAGGAGTTGTCGGAACCAATGTTTGTTAAAATTGAAAAAGAAGCGATGTATGAAAAAGATGCGGTTATGGTTTTGGCTGCTTTGCGCCATTACCGGTTAGAGGAGCATTTTGCCAGCAAGCAAAAAGAATTTGTGGAAATGAATCTGGAAAAATTTGCGAGCGAGGGAACTGTTTTCGCCTTTATGAAAGATTATATTGGCAAGGTGAATGTTCCGTTTGAAATTGAAAATACCGTGATTATCCAGTATTATAGCGGCGCACCGGGAGAAATTCTCCTTTGTGAGACAGACCGTGACGGCAAAGTGAAAAAAACAATGCCGATGCGGCAGGTTTTTTCGGGTGTTTATGTGTATGAAATGCTGTTGTTTGACGGCGAAGAAAAATATTGTTACATTGAGGAGCAGACAACGGGAGAGAGAACGGAAGTGATGTGCGCCCGCCGCACAGAGCAGGCGAAAGGCGCGTTGGGATTTTTCCATATGCTTAACGATATGATTGCAGCAAAGAATACAGGTGATATGGAGTTGTATGGCAGTCTGCGCAGACGTTATGAAAAAGACTGCTTTGCGGCTAAGAAATTATTTACGCTTCAGTAAAGAAAAGGGAAGGAAAACGGAGAGAGCACATGAGTGAACGAACACTGCTGCTTGGGTTTGACCTGGGCGAAGAAAAATCACAGATGGCTGTCTATGACAGAGAAAAGAATATACCGGTGCTTATCGGACAAACGGAAGAAAATCCGGAAGGGCTGATTCCGACCGAGATTGCACTTTCGGGCGAAAAGCCTTTGCGGGATTTTCTTGTGCGGATTCGCAGACAGGAAGATGTGGTTGTTGACGGCAAAATTTCAAAACCTCTGAATATGCTGTCTTACTTTTTTCGGAAAACACTTTCCCTTACGAGAAAAGATTATCCTGGCGAAACGATTAAGCAGCTCGTTGTTACGGTAAAGGATGCGGATAGAGAATATATGGAACTCATTTATGCGGCACTTGAACAACTTGGAATTGGCAGGGAGCGTGCGATGGTGATTAGCCACAAGCAGGCATTTCCGTATTATGTGCTAAACCAAAAGAAAGAACTGTGGATGAATGATGTCGGCTTATTTGATTATGAGGGAAATACGCTGACATATTATCAGATGCAGGTAGATAGAAGCAAAAGTCCGATTTTGGTTGGTGTTTCCGAACGCGATTATTCGGGGGCGGTTTCTCTACCGGAGGAAAATAAAGAGCACAAGGCGGCCGTTTTTGAAAATGTTGTGTATGGTGCGATTCACAAAAAACTTTTGTCAACGCTTTACATGGCCGGAGAGGGTTTTGAAGGCGGATGGGCAGATTCGCTGTTCCGTAAATTGTGTGTGGGCAGAAGGCTTTTCAAAGGAAGAAATCTGTATGTGAGCGGTGCCTGTCTGATGGCGCGTGAGATGGCAGAAGAAAAGCGGTTAGGAGATTATCTTCTGTTAGATGAGCAGATGGTGACTTCGCAGGTTGCGGTGAACTTGTATGCGGAGGCTAAGCAGCAGAAGGTAGTTCTTGTAGAGGCAGGAGTTCCCTGGTATTTAGTCGATGAAGAATTGGAACTGATTCCTTCGGGTGAGACCGAGCTTGCTTTGCAGACAAAAAATGTATTAACCCAAAAAGAAAAGCAGTTTATGATAGAACTTGACCCACTTACCGGACGGCTTGACAGGCACTGCCGGCTGATGTTACGCATTCGTTTTGAGTCACCGAGCCAATGCATTGTGACAATAAAGGATGAAGGATTCGGAGAGCTGTTTCCAACGTCAAACCGGATTTGGGAAAAACAGGTAGAACTGTAAAAGAGAAAGGAGAGGAAAAAATGATTCTTGCCAAAGGGAAAATAGCCAAAAAGCCATATGAATTATCGTATTTAGGGCAAAATATTTATTCCATCGAAGAATTGTGCTATGTCATTTACCACAATATTTACGGCATAAACGAGGAATTTTTTCAGATCTCTCTGGCAAAATGGATGAAGGAAGAACTGGGAGTAAAAGAGTTAGCAGAGAAATTAGAGGCAATGATTGTGGGAGAGCATGGGCTGAAAGATTTGGTTGTTACGACGCTTTGCGGCTGTGATTACTACAACGAAGAAGAAATCCGCGGGATTGTTAAGGTATTAGATGAGATTGACCATTTGCCGTCTTATCAGAAAAAGAAGATTAAGGCGGACAATTATGTGCGCACCGGACATTACGGAAAGGCAGTGATGGCTTACCGGAAACTTTTGCAGGGACCGGATGCGATTTCGTTTACACCGGAAGAGTATGGAGATATTTTACATAATGAGGGAATTGCTCATTTTTACACGTCTTCGTTTTTGGAGGCGGGGGAGGATTTCCGCGAAGCCTATATCCGGAACAATAAAAGAGAATCGCTGCAGCATTATTTGTGGATTTTGCTGATGGAAGAAAAAGATAAAACGTTTGAGGAAGAGAGTTTGTCGTTTGGCTTAAAACCGTCGGAAATTGAGCAGATACGGTTAAAGTATCAGGAAGTGCTTGCCGGTTTTTATGTGCCGGAAGAAACGGAATCGATGATGGATGATTACAAAGAGCAGCTGCGAAGGGCATTTGCTTACTAGGCAGGAGGTGACATGGTGAAGGAGAAAAAGGATACGAAGGAACTGTTAAATGAACTGGAACAGGAAATGGTTCGTGTTGAAAAAGAAAAAGTGGATTTGCGCAATGACAAGGAGCGCATTGCTTATTTGGAGCACCTCTGTGAGAACATTAAAGAGGCCAAAAAGCAGTGTGAAGATATTAAGTTTGAATATGGACAGGTAACATCATATTTAAAGGACATTCAGCTTATTGACCGCGCACCAAAAGAGGAGCAGGAAAAACTTCTGGCTGCGGCAAAGCAGATTGTAGAGTTGACGAAAGAGCGCAAAAAGAGCCAGAAGCAGGAATACAAATTTACGGAAGCCCAGCGCCGTGCCATGGATAATTATGAGGACGTGGTGGAAGATGATATTAAAAAATTAACGGAATACGAAGAATACCAGATGAAAATCAAACAGGATTTGCGTCAGCTTTCCGGTGAGAAAAATCTTTTGCTTGCGGATAAACAGGATATCATTCACAGGCAGGGGATGTTAAAGGTACTTGGAAAATGCCTGACAGCACTTTTGATTGCAACCTTTGCAATGCTTGCGGTTTTGATGGCATGTTTTAAGGTGAATATTAATGTTGCGTTTGTCGTGACGGTTTTTGTGACGTTTGTATTTGCGGCTATTATTTTGAATGAAGCCAGAAAAAACCGGATTGATATGGTGATTACGGAGAAGAAAGGCAACCGTGCCATTTTTCTTTTGAACCGTGTCAAAATTAAATATGTAAATAATGTCCGCACACTGGATTATATGTATCATAAATATCAGGTGCGCAACGCGGCTGAGCTTTCTTTTGTCCGCACGCAGTATATCCGTGCCAAGAGAGAATGGGAAAGACAGCGTGAGAGCAGTATCCGGATTCATGAGGCGAATCAGGTGGTTTTGCAGGAACTTCGCAAGTTAGAGGTTAAGGACTGTGATATCTGGTTAGGTCAGGTGGAAGCGTTAGTCGAGCCAAAGGAAATGGTTGAGGTAAGGCATGATTTGAATGTGCGCAGACAGAAACTGCGTGAACAGATGGATTATAACACCAGCATTATGGAACAGTGTCTGGATGAAATTGATAAAATCCGGAGTAAGAAACCGGAGTATGCAGTTGAAGTGGAACGAATTTTAGGAGGAATGTAACATGAAACCGGATATTGATTATACGTTGTATTTATGCACCGACCGAAATATTATGACAACGGAGACCATCGAGGAATCGGTGGAACTGGCAATTAAGGGCGGCGTGAGTGTTGTCCAGCTGAGGGAAAAGGAGTGTTCTTCGAGAGAATTTTATGAGATGGCAAAGGCCGTAAAGACGATTACCGATGCGTATGAAGTGCCGCTTTTGATTAATGACCGCATAGATATTGCTTTGGCAGTAGGCGCGGATGGCGTTCATTTGGGACAAAGTGATTTGCCGCTTGATGCAGCCAGAAATCTCTTAGGTGCTGATAAAATTGTAGGGGCGACAGCCAATACCGTGGAACTTGCGCAAAAAGCATGGCGTGAAGGTGCCGATTATCTTGGCGTTGGGGATGTGTTTGGTACGACCACAAAAGCGGATACCCGTCATATTACATTAGAAGAATTAAAAGAAATTAAAGAGTCCGTACCGATACCAATTGTTGCCATTGGCGGGGTAAATGAAGATAATATTGCTCTTTTGCGTGAAACCGGTGTGGACGGTGCAGCCGTTATCTCTGCCATTGTCGGACAAAAAGATATTACGGCCGCAGCAGAAGAACTTATTTCAGGTTCTCCAGAAGCATAACCGGAACCCGGAGTTTGCCGGTGCCACAGCCAAGATCAATATCCGGCTTGTTGTCACCGTGAAAATCCGAACCGCCGGTAATAAACAACGAATGTTCCTGTGCCAGTTTGCGGACAAAAGCTTCATCGTTTCCGTGATTTCTTGAATAAATGGCCTCAATGCCTTTCAAGCCGAGAGGGATGAGAAAGTTAAGAAGATCATGAAGCTCTGTGACTGAAAATTTGTACAGCAGGGGGTGTGCCAGGACTGGTATGCCACCTGCTTTTTTTATGAGTTCAATACCCTCTTCCGGCGTCAGATATTTTCTGGACACAAAATAAGGACCTTTGTCAGAAAGAATCTTTCGGAAAGCGGAGTCAATGCTGGATACAGCACCTTTTTCACATAGAAAACGAGCAAAATGGGCACGGGTCAATATCGTATCCGGGTAGCGGGCAGTCAGTTCCTCATATGAAATAGGGTAACCATCATTATGCAGATTTTCGCACATTTTTTTGTTTCGGTTGTCCCGCTCATCGGCGGCTTCCTGCAGGCGTTCAATAAGAACTTTGTTCTCATGATCCAGCTGGTATCCCAGAATGTGGATTTCCTTTTTACGGGAAGGCGTCACTGTGTATTCACAGGACAATTCCACGCCGGGGATCACGGTGAGAGATTTTCCCCGGGCAGCAGCCAGTGCTCTGCCAACACCTGCTACTGTATCATGATCCGTAAGGGCAAAGGCAGCCAGTCCTTTGTCTACGGCCAGATCCACAATCTGCTCCGGGGTGAAGGTGCCGTCGGAAGCAGTGGAGTGTACATGTAAATCAATGTATTGCATATTCATTCCACCTAGCATAAAATTGTTTTTTTTAGTATAGGACAAACAGAAAAAGGTGTCAAGAAAACACAATGTTATGTCCTTACCCTTGACATGATAATGGAAAGGTATGTTATAATGAGGGCACTGATGAAAATGGAACGGAGGGTTATTGTGTCCAGACAAAATAATAAACAACAGATAGAAGAGAAAAAGCCGGGCTATCTGTACCTGCCGCTGGCATTGGCGGTGGCGGTTGTTCCGCTGATCGCCGTGGCAAAGCGTTACAACACAGGATTGACCAAGTATGCATGGTTTTCCGATGCCCTGAAATCTACGGTGGATGTGTTTTTGTATTATAAAGCACAGGTGCTGATCATACTGGCGTGGGTCATGGCGGTGTGCCTGATCGGCGCATTTTTGACGAAGAAGGACTGGAGCGGACGGTGGAAACAGTTGTCTGCACCGGAGATATACAGTGTGGGGATTTACCTGGTGTTATCCCTGATCTCGGCCTTCTTTTCATCCTATGGAAGCGTGGCCTTTAAGGGAGGCTATGAGCAGTGGGAGGGCTTTAATGTGCTGCTGGCATATGGAGTGCTTCTGGTGTATGCGTACCTGATTGTGGATTCGGAACAGGTTGTAAAATATATAGTGTACAGCATTATCGGCGGAAGTGCTGTGTGCGGTGCCATCGGTGCTTTCCAGTATCTGCATCTGGACTTTTTCCGCAGCAGCCTGGGTGCCTGGTACATGAGCCTGAAAATGGATAAAGTGCTGACAGGACGGTTTACCGCCATTCCGTGTTTTATCGCCATTATGGGACTTGTATTTTTCCTGACCTTTAATGTGATCGGTTCGGCGCTTTCCAATCTTTTGCAGCTTGGGATTGATTCGCTGACACATCTGACGGATCAGCTCCTTACAGCAGCACATATCAACCCTGTGCTCCACTCACTGCTCATTGACGGCATTTTCAACGGAGTCGGGAGTGTGCTCAGCTTTTTACCGATCATCGTCACACTCTTTTTCTTCCTGTCTCTTCTGGAAGACAGCGGTTACATGGCAAGAGTCGCTTTTGTTATGGATAAAATCTTAAGAAAAGCAGGTTTATCCGGAAGAAGCTTTGTACCTATGATAATAGGTTTTGGATGTTCTGTACCTGCAATTATGGCCTCCAGAACTCTGCCGTCTGAACGCGATAGAAAAATGACAATCCTTCTTACCCCGTTTATGAGCTGTTCAGCAAAATTACCTATTTACGCCCTTTTTACAGCAGCATTTTTTAAAGAAAATCAGGTTATTGTAATCCTATGTATGTATTTAATCGGGATGTTTATTGGGGTTATTATGGCATTTATTCTAAAATATTTTGTGTTTAAGGGTGAGGCAGTACCTTTTGTAATGGAACTTCCTAACTATAGAATGCCTGATGCAGGCAATGTATACAGACTTATTTACACAAAAGCAAAAGATTTTATAACACGCGCATTTACTATAATTTTCTGGGCAACAATTGTTATCTGGTTTTTGCAAACATTTGATATGCGGCTAAATCTTGTAACAAATTCTGCAGACAGCCTGCTTGCAATGCTAGGAAGTTTATTAACACCTATATTCCAACCGCTTGGGCTTAATGATTGGAGAATTTCAACCGCATTTATCACAGGATTTATGGCCAAAGAAAGCGTTGTAAGCACTCTAAGTGTGCTTTCGAATGATATCTCAGAAATGTTTACCCCGATTACGGCATTTGTATTTATGGTTTTCTGCCTTCTATATACACCGTGCGTTGCAGCTATTGCAACAGTTCGGCGTGAACTCGGGAGAAGATATGCTGTAATGGTTGTCCTTATGCAGTGTTCAATAGCCTGGTTAGCAGCATTTGCAATATATAGACTTGCAAGCACTGCGTTTTAATAGTATGCTTGTAAGAACTAAGGAGACAAAATGAAAGTTAATAAAATTATAAGTACAGGCATTGGAGAAATAACTAATCCATCTTCAAATGAAGCAAGATACATATTGAAAA
>OGUP01001725.1_pt1 | contig 11813 bp, 10 predicted proteins | sample 1553661 | NCBI WGS metagenome assembly OGUP01 (sample SAMEA2580026, study PRJEB22360) | human gut metagenome | biome: human gut; feature: human-associated habitat; material: faeces | place: Denmark | collected 2008/2010
AGCAGGAAGCTCCCACTTCAAAATCTGTAAGATTTAAGTGGCGAGAGCATGTCACAAATAGAAGCGAATTCTCTTTCTCTGGGGCAGGTTAGGGATGTAATTAATGGCAGGCTTGTACTGGGGGAACAGAAAGAAATACAGGAAGTAAAAAATGCATATGCTGCGTATGAAAGCCTTTCGGAAATTAATCCCTATAGTATAAAAGATTTAAAGAAATTTCATGGAATTATGACAAAATATCTTGTGGAAGAATGTGGGGAGTTTCGCCATGGAGAAGAGGGAGTCTTTAATGGAGATGAATGTATTTTTATGGCACCTCCGGCGCAATTTGTACCGCAGCTTATGGATGAACTGTTTGAATGGATGAAGAAATCAAGGAATAGTGTTCATCCATTGATTATGAGCAGTGTATTTCATTATGAGTTTGTCTTTATTCATCCATTTGCTGATGGTAATGGAAGAATGGCAAGATTATGGCACACTGCGATTTTAGCTAAATGGAAACCTGTATTTGAGTTTATTCCTATCGAAAGTCGGATTGAAAAATTTCAGGATGAATATTATGATGCGATTGCCAGATGTCATGTTTCAGGAGAATCTACCATTTTTATAGAGTTTATGTTGTCACAGATAGACAGGATTCTGGAAGATATTTCGCTTCAGATGAATGAAGAAAATGAACAGTTTTCAGAAACTGTCAGGAAAATGCTTGAAATCATGGAGTATGATACGCCTTATACAAGAAAAACACTTATGGAAAAACTGGGGTTAAAGTCCAGAGATGGATTCCGCAGAAATTATTTGCAACCCGCACTTGAGATGAATTTGATCCAAATGACATTACCAGATAAACCGAATAGCAGAAAGCTTATCTGATTTATAGCAATCTATAGCAATTCCATAAAATAATGCAAGCAATCCAGCCCATCATAGTGTGAAGTCCTGCGTCAGATATCTTTCTTGTCTTTCGCACTCTGCTGAACTGTCTTGATTGCATTATTTATAAGGATTGCTATAGTTAAATGGATTGAATAAATTTCTCTACATAATGCAGAGCTGCTCCGATCGCCGGTGTATATTGTCCGTTGGTACCGACCAGAATCTGTGTTTTATCCAGTATGAATGGTGCGGCTATATGGAGATGCTCTGCCAGATATTCAATATCTTCTTCTGTAAAATAAGGTGCCAGATATCCGCTGAGGATGATCGGTGCATCGATAACAAGGTTAAGATTCTTCATGGCAAATGCCAGATGGTTTAAAAAATCTTTCCAGATCTGTATGATCTGGGGAGATTTTTTTTCGCGCAGAAGAGGGAAAAATTCTTTGGCAGGAATACCTGCAGCCTGTTCCAGTGCATTGGCAGAGCAGTAGGTTTCCAGGCAGCCACGGCTGCCGCAGTAGCAAAGTGGGCCGTCGGGATTAATACATATATGTTCAAGAGTTCCGCTGTGCATGGAGATCCCCTGATGAATCTGATGATTGGTAATGATGCCGCCGCCCAGATTTCGGTTCAGCAGGATGATAACAGCACTGTCAAGCTCCGGATGATTCCATAATTCAAGGAACGCAGCTGATTTCGAATCATGTTCCAGATAACAGGGATATGGAAGATATCTGGAAAAATCATCCAGTTTCATGCCTGCGTTATTCATGATATCTCCATATAGTACAGTGGTATGATCCGGGGATGTGATACCCTGTGTGGCAATGGAGATGCCAAGAACTTTGTCATTGTCATACTGGCGCGATGAGATGAATTCTTTTACTGCGTCAGTAACTTGTTTATAGTAATCCGGTGTGTTGGAATATGGAAGCGGAATGGTATCCGTATAGAAAGCATTTCCATATAAATCTACAGCAGTAATATGAAACATCCCTTTTAAAATACCGATGCCAATGGAAATTTTAAAATCTGATACAATCTGAAGGGCGTTTGCCTTTCTTCCACCGGTGGATTCAAAGAAACCATTTTTTTCAATAAGACCTTCCTGTTCCAGAAGATTCAGGTTCTGACTGACAGTGGATAAACCCATCTGCAGTTCCTGAACGATCTGCAGCTTGGAGGTCGTTTTTTTTCTGTAAATGTACTGGTAAACCTTTGATTTATTTATTTTCTTGAGACTAATGTTGGTCAATCCCTTTTCACTCATAATATTCTCCTGATTATGTTACAAGATAATGTTAAGTTTCAGTTTTATTGTAGCATAGAACGAAAAAAAAACAATAAAAATATCCGGCACGATCAGAAACATCAATTTGTCAGCACACTATAGTAAAATAGACAAAAAAGTTGTTTGAAAATTAGAATTTCTGTCAATGGATTTTTTAAAAGAAAAGATATATACTCAACTTACAGTTAAGATATAAACGTAAGTAAAGAACATAACAACAAACAATAAGTATCGAATAAGACAAACAAGGAGGATATAACATGAAATTATCAATCAATGGAATCAAGGAACAGGAAGCATGGAAAAAGGCGGGAATCGCTCTTCCGGGTTATGATGTAGAGACTGCCTCTGAGAAAGCAAAGGAGAATCCGGTATGGGTTCACTTTGGTATCGGAAATATTTTCCGTGTGTTTATCGGTGGAATTGCAGATGGTCTTCTGGAAGAGGGAGTTCTGGATCGTGGGATTACCTGTGTGGAAACCTTTGATTATGATGTAGTAGATAAGATTTATGATCCATATGACAATCTGGGATTAAGTGTAATCCTGCATGGGGATGGAACCCGTGAGTATAAAGTAGTCGGAGCTTTTGCAGAAGCAGTGAAGGCACAGTCTTCTAATGTAGCACAGTGGAAACGCCTGAAAGAAATCTTCACAAGCAAATCCCTGCAGATGGTTTCCTTTACGATCACAGAGAAAGGCTATGCATTACAGAAAGCTGACGGAACATGGTTCCCGTTTGTAGAGGCAGATATCAAGAATGGTCCGGATAAAGCAGTTGGTGCCATGGCAGTTCTGGTTGCAATGCTTTATGAAAGATATAAAGCAGGAAAATATCCCATCGCACTGGTTTCCATGGATAACTGCTCACAGAACGGTGCAAAGCTTCGTGAGTCAGTACTGACAATGACAGAAGAGTGGAAGAAAGCCGGATTTGTTGATGAGGGATTTGTAAACTATGTAAGCGATGAGAAAGTAGTTGCTTTTCCATGGACAATGATCGATAAGATCACACCTCGTCCAAGCGAGCAGATTGCAGCAGATCTTGAGAATCTGGGTGTTGAGAACATGCAGCCGGTGATCACAGGTAAGAAGACATACATTGCACCATTTGTCAATGCTGAGAAACCACAGTATCTTGTAATAGAGGACAGCTTCCCTAACGGACGTCCGGCTCTGGAAAAAGGTTTCGGTGTATATATGGCAGACAGAAATACAGTTAACCTTTCTGAACGTATGAAAGTAACAGTATGTCTGAATCCGGTTCATTCTGCTACAGGTCCGCTGGGAGTAGTTCTTGGATATGAGCTGTTTGCGCATATGCTTAATACAAATGAAGATATGATGAAAATGGCACGTATGATTGCTTATGATGAAGGTCTTCCGGTAGTTGCTGACCCTGGAATCCTTTCGCCTCAGGCATTTGTGGATGAGCTTTTTAATGATCGTTTTCCAAATGAATATCTGGGAGACACCAACCTTCGTCTGGCAGTAGATGTATCTCAGATGGTTGGCATCCGTTTCGGCGAAACAATCAAAGCATATGTACAGAAATTCGGAGATGCTTCCAGACTGACAGCTATTCCGCTGGGAATTGCAGGATGGCTCAGATATATGCTTGGTGTAGATGATGAAGGAAATAAATTTGAACTTGCACCGGATCCAATGAATGAGGAACTGCAGGAACAATTTAAGGATATTGTAGTAGGTAAACCTGAAACACTCAAAGATCAGTTAAAACCAATTCTTTCCAATGAGCGTCTGTTCTTCACTGACCTTTACAAAGACGGTGTGGGAGAGAAGGTTGAGGATATGTTCCGTGAGATGATTGCAGGACCTGGAGCTGTAAGAGCAACAATACATAAATATGTTGGATGATTTTCATCAGATGGATATTATAACTGACTTTCAGGAGGAAAATGAAAATGAATTTAAAAGAACAGTTTAATGGAATTCAGCATATTGGAATTCCGACCAATGATATTGAAGCAACCATTGATTTTTATAAGGCTCTGGGATTTGAAATTGCTTTTCGTACAGTAAATGAGGAAGCAGATGAAGAGGTTGCTTTTCTGAAATTAAATACACTTGTTGTTGAGACATATGAGAATAAAGCAGCTAAGATGGAAGCCGGTGCCATCGATCATATGGCGATTGATGTAAAAGATATTGAAAAAGTATATGAAATGATCAATCAGGCAGGATTAAATACAACCAACGATACCGTTCATTTTCTTCCCTTCTGGGAAAACGGAGTAAAGTTCTTTACAATTGAGGGACCGAATAAAGAGAAGGTTGAGTTCAGCCAGTACTTATAAAGTCAGGCGGTTAAATTCAGTGAGAAAAAGCATCTGTCAAAGCAGGTGCTTTTTGTTTTCAATATTTTATTGAGAAAAGCCTGAGAAAAGTTTAAAATAGGAGATAATAAAAAATAAACGAAAGGAGTTTTTATCATGAGTAAACGAACAGAGAGAATGAGCCGGAGTGCAGCTGAGAGAATTAACCGCAAAGATACAGTGATCAGACAGAATAATGCAGAACTTGAGGAGCTGAGGAATCAGTATGAGAATCTAGATATCTGTGAGGAGGATAAGCAGGTGATTGATGATTATATTGCCTGCAAAGATGCCAGAGCTGACAGGATGGCAGAGAAACTTTATGAAAAGGGAAGAAAAGATGTAAAGAGATGTATCCGCATCCGAAAACTGATCCGCAGATGTATGATCCTGTCTGCCATTGTTACAGTGGTGCTGGTTCAGTATAATAAGAATGAAAAGCTGAGAGAAAGTCTGGAAGAGCTGCTGAAAATGTTCCGGGATGGAGCCGTAAATGAATCAGAGGAAGATTTTTAAAATGTTTTACCGAATTCGGCTACGGTAGACCGAATGTGATTATGTATCAGTTGGAAGGAATAAGCAATATAAATAATGCAGACAAAAAATGTATTTTCGGAATTTTTTTACAAAAAATCTTCTTATAAAAGCAAAAACAGGGAAGACTCCGAGAATGCATAAAACAAAAAAGGAGCAAGAGACAGCATGGGAATACAAAGATACTCGATTATATACAGCAGTAAAACAGGAAACACAAAGAAGCTTGCGGAGAAGATCAGGGAGGTACTGCCTGAGGAAAACTGTGATTATTTTGGAACAGAAGGAGCGAAGGCTCTTTCATCCGACATATTATACATTGGATTCTGGACAGATATAGGGAATGCAGATCCTGCAACACTTGAACTGTTAAAGAGTCTGAAAAACAAGAAGATCTTTCTGTTTGGAACAGCAGGTTTCGGAGGCAGTGAAGCCTATTTCCAGCAGGTTCTCGGGAAAGTTAAAGAATCTGTGGATGAGAGTAATACAGTGATGGGAGAATTTATGTGTCAGGGGAAAATGCCCCAGTCAGTCAGGGACAGATACGTAAAGATGAAAGAGAAGCCGGATCATGCACCAAACCTGGATGAACTGATCCAGAATTTTGACAGGGCGTTATCTCATCCTGACAATGAGGATCTGGACAGACTGGAAGAAATAATCAGAAGAGACCTGAAAAAATAATTAAGTCTTGACTAACAGAGGGAACTGCGGTATAGTGCTCGTTACTAAAAAAGGTAATTCATAAATTTTTATAGATTTTCGCGAAAGAGAGGTAACGAGATATGACATTTTATCAGGAATTACAATTGAGTTCGACCGGCTCCAAGCAGCTGATCAGAAGCACCACAGACCCAAAAGAGAAAAGACGACACATTTTAATCTATAATTTTAAAGTGTATCTGGTTATGGCTTTTTGCGTAGCAGTGGTGAGCATGTACAGCAAGCTTACAGGAAGCAGCAACAGTGTAGTTGGTGTTACTGTTCTGCTGGCAGTGCTTGTGCTACGGCAGGCAGATTTCGGGATCAGGACAACACATGGACTGCTTTCCATTGCAGGGATCTTCGGTATACTTATGGCAGGCCCCCGTCTGGCAAATATGGTGCCTCCGTTAGCTGCGTTTGCAGTGAATGCTGTGTGTATTTTATTGCTGATGATACTGGGCTGTCACAATGTGATCATGTACAATCATTCCACCTTTGTGCTGGGCTATTTGCTGCTTCTGGGCTATGATGTGACAGGAAAGGAATACACCTTCCGTGTGATCGGCTTGTTGGTGGGAATGGTGATCTGTATGATCGTCTTCTATAAGAACCAGAGAAACAGAGCCTATCGAAGAACCTTCCTGGATTTGTTCCGGGAATTTGATCTTAAGTCAGCAAGAAGCAGATGGTATGTGAAACTGACACTGATCGTATCCAGCGCAATGCTGTTTATGAATCTTCTGGGACTTCCAAGAGCAATGTGGGCAGGAATCGCCTGTATGTCCGTATGTCTGCCTTTTACAGAGGATTGTGTCCCAAGGTCTGTGAGAAGAGGAATGTTCAATGTTGTGGGATGCCTGTTGTTTATTGTGCTGTATCTGGTACTTCCTGAATCCATGTATCCGTACATAGGAATGATCGGAGGAATCGGAGTTGGATATTCAGCTGGATATCCGTGGCAGACTGCATTTAATACTTTTGGAGCCTTATCTATTGCAGCAGGGATCTTCGGAATGCCGGCAGCAGTAGCGCTTCGTATAGGCGCCAATGTACTGGGAGCAGCTTATACGGTAATCTGCAATAAAGTGACAGATAAAGTAGCAGAGTATATAGGCACAAATAAATGTGCAGAAAATCTTTCCTGACTGAAACTGCGGAGCGGTTATAAGCAAGTAAAAAAGCGGATGATTTTATCCGTCTGATATGTGTTCTGGGAATAGAGTGAATATTAACGTACAATGACAGAGGGAGAGAGAAAGAATATGAAACAGGATACCCTGGAAGGCAGGGCGAAAACGAAAAATGGTGTAAAACGATTATGCTTTTCCGCAGTATGTATTTTACTGGAAGCAGCTTTTATCATTGTTATGATCACAAAGCTGAATCAATATGCGGAGATTATCAATCTGATGACAAGGCTTCTTGCAGGTGTACTGGTTCTTAAGCTGTATGCGTCAGACCAGACTTCATCTATGAAAATGCCCTGGGTTATTTTGATCCTTGTATTCCCTATCTTGGGAGTGGGATTGTACTTACTGATTGGTCTCAATGGCGGTACCCGTAAAATGCGGGAGCGTTATGACCAGATCGACAGGGAACTTCTGCCGTTGCTTCCCAATGACAGTGAGTGCAGGGAAACGCTTGGCAGGAAAATCCCGAAGGCAGGCAATATTTCTGATTATATACAGAAAAATGCCTCCTATCCGGTCTATCAGAATACAGATGTTATTTATTATGATGAGGCAGTCAAAGGGCTGGAGGCTCAGCTGGCAGATCTGGCAAAGGCAGAGAAATTCATTTTTATGGAATATCATGCCATTGAGGATGCACAGGCCTGGCATAAAATCCAGAGAGTTCTGGAAGACCGCGTAAAGGCAGGCGTAGAAGTCAGAGTATTTTATGACGACATGGGTTCCATTGGGTTTATCAATACAGACTTCATTAAGAAAATGGAAAATGTGGGAATCCATTGCAGAGTGTTCAACCCTTTTACTCCGGGTCTGAATGTGTTCCTGAATAACCGGGATCACCGCAAGATCACAGTGATCGATGGAAAAGTGGGATTTACCGGCGGTTACAACCTTGCCAACGAATATTTTAATTTCACACACCCTTATGGACAGTGGAAGGATACAGGTATCCGTCTGGAGGGGGAGGCAGTCCGTTCCCTGACAGTAACATTCCTGGAGATGTGGAATGCTGTCAGTGATAAGGATAAAAATGACAGTGATTTTACCGGATTTCTGGTTCAGACAGATTATCAGGCAAAGCAGACAGGCTTTATCCAGCCTTATGCGGACAGTCCTATGGACCATGAACAGGTAGGCGAAGAGGTGTATATCAGTATGGTGAATAAAGCGGAAAAATACTGCTGGTTTATGACACCGTACCTGATCATCACAGATGAAATGAGCCATGCGCTGTGTCTGGCTGCTAAGCGTGGGGTAGATGTGAGGATCATCACACCTGGTATTCCGGATAAAAAGATGATCTACAATATCACACGTTCCTTTTACCATGGACTGGTAAAACATGGAGTGCGTATCTATGAATGGACACCTGGTTTCTGTCATGCAAAGATGAGTGTGGCAGATGACTGTATGGCAACCTGCGGAACCATAAATCTGGATTACAGAAGTCTGTATCATCATTTTGAAAACGGCTGTTTTATGGCAGACTGCCTGGCAGTTCTGGATATCCGAAATGATCTTGCAGCAACCATGGATGAATGCCGTGAAGTGACAGAACAGTACAGTACCGGACGCAGCGCATATCTGCGATTGGGACAGCTGTTTATGAGGTTATTTGCGGGATTATTATAACGTTACTGTTTACTCCATAACACTTGGAAAAAAGTAGGATATCGTGTACAATGGAATGGGTAATAGCAAAACTATTAAAATATGGGAGGTATTTTAACTATGGATCTTTCAACCTTAGTAAAAATGTCAAATACTTATGGAAGTAATCCTGCTTATGTTCTGGCAGGCGGCGGTAATACTTCTGTAAAAGACGACACCACATTGTATGTAAAAGGCTCCGGTACACAGCTTGCCACAATCAAGGCAGAGGAATTTGTGGAAATGAGCAGAGCACGCTTGAATGAGATCATGAAAACAGATTATCCGGAAGATGATGTCAAACGTGAATCACTGTATCTTGCAGATGTTATGGCTGCAGTAACAGATGCTGACAAAACAAAACGTCCAAGTGTAGAAGCACTGCTTCATAACTTATTTGCCTATACTTATGTACTGCATGTTCATCCTACACTTGTCAATGGACTGACCTGCGGAAAAGGCGCAAAGGAACTCAGCGAACAGCTCCTTGGAAAAGATGTACTCTGGATCGATATCTGCAAACCCGGATATACGCTTGCACGTATCTGCTATGAGAAAATGAATGCTTATAAAGAAGAATACGGAAAAGATGTTCAGGTTCTTCTGCTCCAGAATCATGGAATTTTCGTTGCAGCAAATACTGTAGAGGAAATTGGAGTATTATTTGACGGCGTGATCAGTAAATTAGAGAAACAGGTAAAGAGAACTGCTGATGTCAGTGATGCTGTTACATCTGAAAAAGAACAGGCAGCAGAGAAGCTTTCCCGGTTACTGGGACATGCAGTAGAAGTTGTACCTGTAGCAGAAGCTGATCATTTTGTAAAAGATAAAGCAGCGGCTGCACCGCTTCTGAAACCATTTACACCGGATCACATTGTATACTGTGGACCATATCCGTTATTTGTAGAGGATATTGACCAGGCAAAAGCTGCGCTGGATGCATTTATGGCAGAGAATGACAAAGAGCCAAGACTGATCCTGGTACAGGGAGTTGGCGCCTTTATCATGGAAGATGATAAGGGAAAAGCTGCAAAAGCACAGCTTCTTGTAAAAGATGCCATTAAGCTTGCAGTATATGCAGAAAGCTTTGGTGGCCCGCTTCACATGACAGATGATATTACATACTTTATCACGCATTGGGAAGCAGAAGCATATCGCAGTAAGAAATAATATAATAAGGGCTGTCGTTTTTTGACAGCCCTTATTATATTGGTTTAAACACTATATTTTTAAAGGAAAAGGTTTATTTTCAGCAAATCTTATTTCTCTTCTTTTTTCTCTTTGGCTTTCCCGGATTCAGGAATATTTCCCTCACCATAGTAAGCTTTCAGATAGATTTCTTTCAGCTCAGACATTAATGGATATCTCGGGTTGGCACCGGTACACTGGTCGTTGAATGCCTGTTCGGTCATTTCGTCCAGAGTTTCAAGGAAGTATTTCTCGTCTACGCCGTATTCTTTGATCGTATGTTTGATCTCAATAGTATCCATCAGTTCCTGCAGTTTCTGGAGAAGTTTCTCAAATACTTCGCTGTCGTTCTTGCCTGTCAGACCTACAGAACGGCCAATCTCAGCGTAACGTGCAAGTGTGTGCGGATACTGATACTGTGGGAAGGTACCCATCTTAGCCGGAACTTCGGCTGCATTATAGCGCAAAACATGAAGCAGAACCAGAGCATTTGCAATACCATGTGGAAGATGATGAAAAGCTCCCAGCTTATGAGCAAGAGAGTGGTTTACGCCAAGGAAAGCATTTGCGAAAGCCATACCAGCCATGCAGGAAGCATTTGCCATATGCTGTCTTGCTTCTACATCAGAACCATCTTTGTATGCACGTGGCAGATAGTTAAATACCAGTTTGATCGCATTTAATGCAAGACCATCTGTATAATCAGATGCCATCATGGAAGCATAGGCTTCAAGTGCATGAGTCATAACGTCGATACCGGAAGCACAGGTCAGTCCCTTAGGTGCGCTCATCATATTATCTGTATCAACAATAGCCATGTCAGGCATTAATTCATAATCAGCCAGAGGCCATTTGATACCTGTAGTCTTATCAGTAATAATAGCAAAAGGTGTTACCTCGGAACCTGTACCGGAAGATGTTGGAACAGCTATAAAGTAAGCTTTCTTACCCATATGCGGGAATGTGAAGATTCTCTTACGGATATCCATAAAGTCCATAGCCATATCATCAAAGTTGGCGTCCGGATTTTCATAGAGAACCCACATGATCTTGCCGGCATCCATTGCGGAACCACCGCCCATTGCGATAATGCAGTCAGGCTCGAACATTCTCATTGCAGCAGCACCGGCTCTTGCAGAAGCGAGAGATGGATCTGGCTCTACATCGTAGAAGCAGGTATGTACGATTCCCATCTGATCTAATTTATCTTCGATCTTTTTAGTATATCCATTCTTATAAAGGAAAGAGTCTGTTACGATAAAGCAGCGTTTCTTGTGCATAACAGTGCCAAGTTCATCCAGAGCAACCGGCAGGCAGCCTTTTTTGAAATAAACTTTTTCCGGTGTTCTAATCCAGAGCATATTTTCTCTCCTTTCAGCAACGGTCTTGATGTTGATAAGATGTGTCACACCTACGTTCTCAGATACGGAGTTGCCACCCCAGGAACCGCAGCCCAGAGTCAGGGACGGAACAAGTTTGAAGTTGTAAAGGTCGCCGATGCCGCCTTGAGAAGATGGAGTATTGATGAGGATACGGCAGGTCTTCATAGCTGCTGCATGTTTTTCCATCTTTTCCTTCTCTCTTGTGTCAATGTAGAGAGCGGAGGTATGTCCATAACCGCCGTCAGCTACAAGCTGTTCAGCTTTGGCAATCGCTTCGTCAAAAGTTTTGGCCTTGTACATGGCAAGTACAGGTGAAAGCTTCTCATGTGCGAATTCTTCGCTGATGTCTACAGATTCAACTTCGCCAATCAGGATCTTTGTCTCAGGAGAAACTGTAATACCGGCCATCTCAGCGATAGTGGCAGCTTTCTGACCTACGATCTTTGCATTCAATGCGCCATTGATGAGGATAGTTTTTCTTACTTTCTCTAATTCATCCGGTTTCAGGAAGTAACATCCTCTGTAAAGGAATTCTTCTTTTACTTTCTTATAAATGCTCTCAAGAACAGTTACAGACTGTTCGGAAGCACATATCATACCATTGTCAACGAATCATGAAAGCTTATCTCAGCCTATAATGAAAATAGGATACTGAC
>OGUP01001734.1_pt1 | contig 11783 bp, 9 predicted proteins | sample 1553661 | NCBI WGS metagenome assembly OGUP01 (sample SAMEA2580026, study PRJEB22360) | human gut metagenome | biome: human gut; feature: human-associated habitat; material: faeces | place: Denmark | collected 2008/2010
GAATAATAAATATATAAAAGGTTTGTATGTGCTTTACAAATCATATTTTGGATATTCTAAGAGATCTTTAGGGTATTGTGGCTCTAATGTGTCATTAACGCCGCCTTTGTTATTTTCAAATCCAAAGAATATCTTCTTATATGGAGATAATGGATTGACAAATGCAAGTATTTTAACAACCAATGCGCGATTTATCATGAAGGAGCATTCGGGGGCTGCAGAAGGATTCCGGGTTACAACGGGGAATCATGCTATGATTATAGGTCGATTTTATCGATCTATTTCAGAGTCAGAAAAACCGAAAGGACTAGATCGAGATGTTGTGGTTGAATCAGATGTGTGGATAGGCCGAAATGTGACTTTGCTATCTGGAGTGACAATTGGACGAGGATGTACAGTTGCCGCAGGAGCGGTTGTGTCCAAAAGCATGCCTCCATATTGTGTGATTGGAGGAGTCCCTGCGAAGCCAATAAAATTTAAGTGGACAATAGATGAGATTCTTAAGCATGAGTCCGTATTATATCCAGAGTCTGAAAGATATACCAGAGCTCAACTAGAAGAAATCTTTAATAATACAAAATTGAAATCTGAATAAATTATGTCGATTTTCAAAGACAAAGTCCTGTTGATTACAGGCGGTACGGGCAGTTTCGGGAACGCCGTACTTCGTCGTTTCCTCGATAGCGACATCAAAGAAATTCGTATTTTCTCGCGCGACGAGAAAAAGCAGGATGACATGCGTCACATGCTCCAAAGCCCGAAAGTGAAGTATTACATCGGCAATGTTCGGGACAAGGCATCGGTAGATGTCGCCATGCGCGGTGTTGACTACGTCTTCTCGGCTGCAGCCCTTAAGCAAGTTCCCTCCTGCGAGTTCTTCCCGATGGAGGCGACCCGCACGAACGTCATCGGAACGGGCAATGTCCTTGAGAGCGCTATTGAACATGGCGTCAAGAACGTCGTCGTTCTCTCGACCGACAAGGCTGCTTATCCTATCAACGCCATGGGTATCTCCAAGGCTCTGATGGAGAAGGTTGCCATTGCCAAAGGTCGTGAACTGGGCGAGGGTGCCGCAACGACCATCTGCTGCACGCGCTATGGCAATGTAATGGCAAGCCGCGGCTCCGTGATTCCGTTGTGGGTAGAGCAAATGATGGAGGGCAACCCCATCACTATCACCGACCCCAACATGACGCGATTCATGATGACACTGGATGATGCCGTAGACCTTGTAGTCTATGCTTTCCAGCACGGACATAACGGCGACCTCTTCGTTCAGAAGGCTCCGGCCGCTACGCTGGAAACTCTGGCGACAGCATTAAAGCAGATTTATGCCAAGGTTGATCCGAAATACGGTGAGACGGAGGTCAAGGTGATCGGTACGCGCCACGGTGAAAAGCTGTATGAGACACTGGTTACCCGAGAGGAGATGGCCAAGGCGATCGATATGGGCAACTATTACCGGATTCCGTGCGATACGCGCGACTTGAACTACGACAAGTTCTTCACGGAAGGCAGCGAAGATCTCTCCCGTATTGAGGATTACCATTCGCACAATACGCGTCGGTTGGATGTTGAGGGCATGAAGGAGCAATTACTCCGTCTGCGCTTTATCCAGGAGGATCTGGGTATGGTTGAACGGGCAAAACCACGCGATATTAGAAGTGAATAACCATGTCGGATATTAAGGTTCTTGAAGGAGAGATTTTCCGTGATGAACGCGGGCAAATCAGTTCTCTGAACAATTTTCGATTCGAAGGTGTTGAGCGATGCTATTTCATCCATCATCCGGATATCTCTGTTGTGAGAGGATGGCATGCTCATCAACACGAGAAAAAATGGTTCTACTGCATGAAGGGAGCCTTTACTTTGGCTCTCGTAAAACCCGATAATTGGGAGAGTCCATCCCCCAATTTGCCTGCCGAGATTTTTCAGTTGAATGAAAATCACAGCCAGATTGTTTGCGTGCCGGAAGGTTACGCAAATTGCTTGAAGGCTTCCATTCCAGGATCAATCATGTTGGTTTTTTCGAGTAAGATTCTGGAGGAGGCTCTCAAGGACAGTTGGCGTTATGACAAGAATCTTTGGGTAGATTGGAGTCTCTATTGATAGTTGCCTTTATCCTGGGCGTAAAACAGGGATAACACCCTCAAAATCTCAAGCAGCCCATTTCATTTTCCCAATATAGGCTGCAACAAAACACGATGAACATATTGGTAACAGGAGCCAAGGGCTTCGTAGGGCGCAATCTGTGTGCCCAGTTACGCAACATCCGGGACGGAAAGGCAAAGAACTATGCCTTGGGGACTGATCTTGCGATCTTCGAGTATGATATTGATTCCACAGCCGAGGAGTTGGACGAATTCTGCCGCAAGGCAGATTTCGTCTTCAACCTCGCGGGTGTTAACCGGCCACAAAACCCCGAAGAGTTCATGCAGGGAAATTTCGGCTTTGCGTCAACCCTGCTTGACACCCTTCGCAAACACGGAAATACCTGTCCTGTGATGCTCTCCTCATCGATTCAGGCGACCTTGGTAGGGCGTTACGCTGAAGGCGATTACGGCAAGAGCAAGAAGGCCGGCGAAGAACTCTTCTTCGACTATGCTAACGAGACGGGAGCCAAAGTGCTGGTCTACCGATTCCCGAATCTTTTCGGCAAATGGTGCCGCCCGAACTACAACTCCGCTGTAGCAACCTTCTGCAACAACATCGCCAACGATTTGCCGATCAAGGTCAACGATCCGGCAGTCGAGTTGGAGTTGCTCTACATCGACGACCTGGTAGATGAGATGATCGCAGCCCTGAAGGGTGAAGAGCATCACTGTGAGTTCGAAGGGGTAAAGACCCGCTTGACCTCCGAAGGTCGTTACTGCGCTGTTCCGACGACGCACCATGCAACGCTTGGTGAGATTGTCGACTTGCTGCATACGTTCCACGATCAACCCTCGACGCTCATCATTCCCGAGATCCCGGAGAACAGTTTTGCCAAGAAGCTCTATTCGACCTACCTCTCCTATCTTCCGAAAGAGAAGGTGGCCTTCCCGCTGAAGATGAATGTCGATGCCCGGGGAAGTTTCACGGAGTTGCTCCGCACGAAGAACTGTGGTCAGGTATCGGTGAACATCTCCAAGCCTGGAATCACCAAGGGTCAGCATTGGCACAATACCAAGTGGGAGTTTTTTATGGTGGTTGCAGGGCATGGCCTGATTCAACAGCGGCGCATCGACAGCGACGAGGTGTTGAACTTCGAGGTTTCGGGCGACAAGATCGAGGCCGTACACATGCTTCCGGGCTACACGCATAATATCATCAACCTCTCCGAAACGGAAAACCTGGTAACGGTGATGTGGGCCAATGAATCATTTGATCCGGAGCGCCCCGATACCTATTTCGACCCCGTAGAATAAATCACAAGATAATGGAACAGATCAAACTGGATTACTCGGATATTCATTTTGCAGACAATGGCAAACTCAAACTGCTGATTATCGTCGGGACTCGCCCCGAGATCATCCGGCTTGCCGCCGTCATCAACAAGTGCCGCCTCTATTTCGACACCATTCTGGCCCATACTGGACAGAACTACGACTACAACCTCAATGGTGTATTCTTCAAGGATCTGAAACTGAAAGACCCTGAGGTTTACATGAATGCCGTAGGTGATGACCTTGGCGCGACCGTAGGCAATATCATCAACTGTGCCTATAAACTGATGGTTCAGACTCGTCCCGATGCCCTGCTGATTCTCGGCGACACGAATTCGTGCCTTTCAGCCATTGCCGCCAAGCGTCTGCATATCCCGATCTTCCACATGGAGGCCGGCAACCGCTGCAAGGACGAGTGCCTGCCCGAGGAGACGAACCGCCGCATCGTAGACATCATCTCGGATGTCAATCTCGCCTACTCCGAGCATGCAAGAAGATACCTGGCAGAATGCGGACTTCCCCGTGAGCGTACATACGTCACCGGTTCGCCCATGGCCGAGGTACTCCACCAGAACCTCGCCGAAATCGAGGCATCCGACGTACACGAGAGACTCGGACTCAAGAAGGGGCATTACATCCTGTTGAGTGCTCACCGCGAGGAGAACATCGACACGGAGAAGAACTTCCTCAGCCTTTTCAATGCGATCAACGCGATGGCCGAGAAGTATGACATGCCGATTCTCTACAGCTGCCACCCCCGCAGCCGTCATCGTCTCGAGGCTACCGGGGTCAAGCTTGATCCGCGCGTACAGGTTCAGCAGCCGCTGGGATTCCACGACTACAACTACCTTCAGATGAACGCCTTCGCTGTCGTATCCGATTCGGGCACCCTTCCCGAGGAGAGTTCTTTCTTCACCAGCGTAGGACATCCTTTTCCGGCAGTTTGCATCCGTACCTCGACCGAACGTCCCGAGTCTCTCGACAAGGCAGGCTTTATTCTCTCCGGCATCGACACCAAAGGACTTCTCCAATCCGTCGACACGGCAGTAGAACTTGTCAAGAACGGCGACTACGGCACTCCGGTTCCTGACTACACGGATGAAAATGTCTCCACCAAGGTAGTGAAGATCATCCAGAGCTACGTTGGCGTAGTGAACAAGATGGTGTGGCGAAAGGAAGTCTAATCCCTCTAAATAATTAAAAATTCTCAGACGTACAGCGGTTTCCTACAAATACAGTCTAATGTCTCTATTGCTAAAAAATACATTACAGATAGTAAAGAGACACATACAACTTTACAAGACATATTGATTTGAGGTTGGCACTCCTATCCTACAAATATTTATCTGTCACGTTATAAAACTATTTCATTATTGGACGTATATACTTAAGTCGGAAGCTGAAATCCACTGACATTTTTCGGAATATAGAAAGTTTATATAGGATTATAATGAGGGTAATAAAAACTGCATTGCATTAGTATAATATTCCACATTTTCAGGCATACCAGATCCATGTCAAACTTGCTTACTCCGGATTCATCTTTATTGAAGATAATACAATAGCGATTAATTTACCAGAGTGATACAGCCTAATAGAAACGACAACTATAAAATGAGATATTGTCCTTGCAATAATGGTTGATACTAGATAGACAGTATCACTTACACATAATTAATTAAAGATGATCACTTCAAGAGAAAGCTGATAAGTTATAGACAACCAATGCTTTTGAATAGAAATAGTTCTATGCATTATTTCAAAGTCCATATTCCAGAGCAACTAAAAATACAAAATGCGTAAAAGATATCTTTAGATAAAGCCTCAATCTCTGTACAAATTAAAGCATAAGCTTTTCTTCAACACAAAAGAAGGTTTGAATATTCTGCTCAAGGGGAGGGATTTGAAAGGAATAACGCAGTCAAACTTTCACACGACTCTTGGCAGAAACTAAATTCTCATCGAATAACTAATAATCCAATAGAAAATAGAGACAAACTATCCTCCCACAAAAAACAAATTTGCTCATATCGTTGCTGTTCTAATTCTCAAAATAAGCAACAACAAACGAAATAATAGGCCTTAGAGAAATAAGGTAAAAACGGTTAAAGCAGCAATAAAACCCAATACACGTATAATAAATATATCCCAAAATGCCCCATACAATTAAAATAAAGTATGATAGTATAGACGTACTGAAATTTATCTTATCCTTTCTAATTATTCAGATCCATACAGAGTTTTACTTTATTTGGATGAAACCTTATGTCAGATTAGCCGTACCAATTTTCTTCATAATATCAGCTTTCTTCTTTTTCAGAAGAAATCCAGGAAAGGAACAATTAATAGGATACATTAAAAGACTTTCAATTCTATACCTCTTCTGGTTTATAGTATGGGGACTATATTTTGTATATGCTAATCGAGCTATTGTATTCTCATCTCAAGGTTTCGTGTTTATTTTGCGTTCCTTAGTCTTTGGTAGCACATTTGCTGCCTCTTGGTATATTGCAGCATCAATTATTGGAACCATTATCGTATATGTTCTCTCAAAGCTATTAAATGATAGATGGTTAATATTCATTACTGCATTAATCTATATTACTATTACTTTGGGGACATCTTATTATCATCTTTTCCCAGATTCTTTCAGCAAATTAGAAGATGCTTTTTATCAAATCACGGGCACACATCTTTCTATTAGCTTCCCTGTATCATTATTCTGGATAGCAGTGGGCAAATCATTGATAAACTACAATCCCACAAAAATAAGCAGACTCACATTAAGCATATCTGCGTTAGCATCTCTTATATTGTTACAGTTAGAGTACCGTTTTGTTCGTAACATATGGTTGACAGGAGATTGCTATTTGATGCTTATTCCATCATGTCTTTTCTTGTTAATGTATGTTCTATCATTTACTGACTACACATGCTCTCATGCGAAGCAATTACGTAGTGCAAGCACTATCATATACTGTTCTCACTATAATATCCTTTTTATAACTTTGTCTATATTAACTCTGATAGAGGGGAAAAGTCCCAATCTTTCATCTCTTGTAAAGTTTACAATAGCAGCAGGCATATCGCTGATAATCACCACAATAATACTTTCATTAGAGAAAATTAGAGGATTCAAATGGTTGAAATATTCACACTAAAGTAAATTTAAACGACAACATTAATGCTACGATGATAAACTCTGCAACTAACAATAAACGAATAGCAAAAAACACACTGATGCTTTACATCAGAATGCTATTCATTATGGTTGTATCACTCTACACCTCTCGGGTTGTATTACAGGCTCTTGGCGTAGAAGACTTTGGCGTATTCAATGTTGTCGGGGGCATCGTCACAATGTTTACTTTCATAAATTCAGCTATGGTATCATCCACCCAAAGATACCTCAATTTTGAGTTGGCAACAGGGAATGAAAGTAAACTCAAAAGTGTATTCAACACCTCTGTTCAAATTCATGCTATTATCGCCATCACAATTATCGTACTAGGTGAAACCATTGGTCTATGGTTTCTTCTAGAAAAACTTGTCATCCCGGAAGGTCGAATGACTGCAGCCATATGGGTCTATCAATGCTCGATACTTTCTTGTGCTGTCAATATTATGTCAGCCCCTTATAATGCAGATATTATTGCTCATGAAAAGATGTCAGCCTTCGCCTATATTTCAGTGTTAGAGGTTTCATTAAAACTTCTAATAGTATATCTCCTTTGGCTCTCTCCGTATGATAAACTGATTGTATACGCGATACTCACATTGATGATTCAAATAATTATTCGCTCAATTTACTCTGGTTACTGCCACAAGCATTTCACGGAATCCAAGCTTGTGTGGCAATTCAATAAACCTCTCTTCAAAGAGATGTCAGGTTTTGCCGGATGGAGTTTCGTTGGGAACCTCGCCAGCATCCTCTTCAATCAAGGATTAAATATGATGCTTAACATATTTTTTGGCCCGGTCATCAATGCGGCAAGAGGGATCGCCGTTCAAGTACAGTCAACCGTAACACAATTTGTGACAGGCTTTCAAACAGCAATCAATCCTCAGATTACCAAGAATTACGCAGAAGGCAATCTAGAACAAATGCACAGTCTTATGTTCCGTAGTGCACGCTTCTCTTTTCTCTTGCTTTACTTTATCTCGCTTCCCGTATTACTAGAAACAAAATTTTTGTTAACTATTTGGCTCAAAGAGGTACCAGAAAATACAATTATTTTCACGCAGTTTATTTTATGCATATCGTTGCTCTTTACCACAGCTAATCCATACACTACCGCCAATCAAGCAACTGGCAATGTGAAAACCTATCAATTGATGGTCGGAGGCATTCTACTCACTATCTTGCCAATATCTTATATAGTACTTAATCTTGGAGCTCCGGCCTACTCTGTTTTTATCGTTCATTTATGTGCAGAGATTATTGCTCAAATTTGCCGAATGGTCTTATTACGTAAAAATATCAAACTTTCAATCAAACAATACGTGCGCAATATATACCTACCAGTTCTTGCAGTGATCGTTGTCTCCATACTCCTTCCTATACTCGTTCATTCGCAGATGGAAATGGGTTGGATAAGATTTATAACCGTAGTCGCCTCTTGTATACTCTCTGTAGGTTTTAGCGCATTCTTTATTGGATTAACGAAGAATGAACGTTTGTTCTTCTTGAATAAAGGGTTACGAATAATCGCCATAAGAAAATGATAAATATTACAAATAAGCAAAACTGCTGTGGCTGTAGTGCCTGTGCTACAATATGTCCCAAGCGTTGCATAACGATGGCTGCTGATAACGAAGGATTCCTTTATCCCCAAGTGAATAAGAATATTTGCATTGATTGTGGCCTCTGCGAGAAAGTTTGCAACGAACTCCATCCATTTGATAAACGTAAGCCACTAAAGACTCTTGCCATTATTAATAATAATGAGAGGATCCGACTCAAGTCTTCTTCAGGAGGTGTATTTCACATCCTTGCCGAGAAAACCATCAACGAAAGAGGAGTTGTATTTGGCGCTCGTTTCGATAAGAATTGGCAAGTAGTCATTGACTATACGGAAGATATGGAGGGCATAGAAGCTTTCATGGGTTCCAAATATGTACAAGCTCGCATAGAAGATGCATACAAGAATGTAAAGCGTTTTCTTCACGAAGGCCGCCAAGTCCTTTTCTCTGGTACACCTTGTCAGATAGCAGGATTGCACCAATATCTCCACAAGCCCTACGAAAACCTACTATCTGTTGACTTCATCTGTCATGGTACTCCAAGCCCTAAAGTTTGGGGAATGTATCTCGATGAGGTTATCAAGGAAGGGCAGCGTATCAACAACATAGAGTTCCGTAACAAACTGAACGGGTGGAAGAAATTTGGATTCTCGATCAATTATAATCGGGATGGAGAGAGTCTTTCTCTACTCTCTCCATTTGACAAAGATCTTTACATGAATGTCTTCCTTAAAAATGTCATCCTTCGTCCTTCATGTTATTCGTGTCAAGCACGCTGTGGTCAAAGTATGAGCGATATAACGATGGCCGACTTTTGGGGGATCAATGGCATAGTACCTAAAATGGATGATGACAAAGGAACCAGTCTTATCTTTCTCAATACCGAGAAGGGCGAAGCCATGCTGAAATTAGATAAATGTCGCGTTTCCGAGACATCCTACGAAGCCGTCATACCAAAAAATCCTGCATGTATCCATTCTCCTGGAATTAATCCGATGCGCACCTATTTCTTTCAACATCTTGGTTCTACGCCACTTCTCAAGTTAATGAAAAGATGCTCTAAGCCAACAAGAGAAGAGCGATACCGCAAGCTTAAAAGCAACATCAAAACACTGATAAATAAAGCCTTACAAACAGTCCATCGAGGGAGGGGGGGGGAGAATCGGGCATAAACTGTCATATACGCATAGTAGTTTTACTCTTCAGAAACGCTCTCTTATTACCTCTATAAACTTTAGAAATAAGAGTTGTGGTTGGAATAAATATCAGAAGGGAATCACATTGAAATGAAAATAGCAATTATTACTCAGCCATTGAGAACAAACTATGGAGGTATACTCCAAAACTATGCCCTATCTACCGTTCTTCACAGAATGGGTCATACCACTATCACGCTACAACGTAACGAGTTTAAAGAACCAAAATACCCTCGATTCCTTATCTCTCTCACCAAACGTTTAATACTTAAAGTATTGGGCAAATACAAATACCCAATATTCACAGAGAAGCAATATATAAAAGACTATCCAGTCTTTACTCAGAACACCTTAGGATTTGTCAGCCGCCATATAAAAACCAAGATTGTTGACTACGCCAACCCACAAATCAAGGAATCCGACTTCGATGCTTATGTAGTCGGGAGTGATCAAGTATGGCGTCCGTCATATAACGACATCGGCTTTACCTTCCTTCGCTTTACTACGGATTGGGATGTGAAACGTTGTGCCTACGCAGCATCATTCGGAACAGATGAGTGGGAGTTCTCTTCTTCTGACACTGATATGTGCAAAGCTTTGGCTACTAAGTTTGATTCTATCAGCGTGCGTGAAGCTTCTGGAGTAAATCTCTGTAAAAATTACTTGGGTGTAAAGGCAGAGCATGTTCTTGATCCCACCCTCCTTCTACAGCGAGTAGATTACGAGAAACTAATAGATGAAGTTGAAACTGAACCATCCGCAGGCCAAATTCTGGTACATATATTAGATAAAAATCCAGATAAATATAAATTGGTTGATATGCTCGCTAAACCTAATAACTGGAAGCCGTTTGAAGTAAATTGTAAGGTGGATGAGCATGAAGTGAATGTGCCCATCAAGCTACGTATCCAGCCCCCCCTTGAGCAATGGCTTCGCGGATTCAGGGAAGCTGAATTTATAATTACCGACTCGTTCCATGCCACAGTTTTTTCTATCATCTTCAATAAGCCATTTGTAGTCTATGCCAATAAAGGAAGAGGCGCAGCTCGTTTCATGTCGCTTCTTTCGCTTTTTGGCCTCGAAGATCGCCTCATATTCAAGTCTAAAGACTTAGAAGGGCTCACTCTTAATAGCATTGACTATGATCGTGTAAATAAAAAGATTGACTACCTAAGAAGCAAATCTTTAGTATTCCTGAAAAATATATTTGAAAATTAGGATATTGATATGAAAACTCTGACAATTTTTACACCGACATACAATCGTGCATACATTCTACCTAATTTATACCAAAGTTTGTGTAAAGAGCCTACTGAAGACTTTATCTGGCTTATAATCGATGATGGTAGCTCGGATAATACTCAAGAAGTTGTAGAGAAATGGCAACGAGAGAATAAGATAGAGATTATTTATCACAAACAAACAAATGGAGGCAAAATGCGAGCGCACAACGTAGCCACAAGGCTTTGTTGTACTCCTCTTTTTTTTTGCATCGATAGTGATGATCAAATTATAGAAGGTACGGTCAAAAAAATTATAGAAACACATCAAGGTCTTCAAGACGACAAGTTTCTTTGCGGAATAATCGCCAAAAAACTAATTATTAATAGGCAAACATCTCAAAATCTACCAAATCTCAAAAGGAGTACTCTCCACGATATTTATCAGACAGGTTTTACTGGGGACACATCATTAGTATTTAAAACATCTGTTCTTCGCGAGTTCCCATTTCCTGAAATAGCAGGTGAAAAATTTGTTACAGAAGGTTACGTCTATGACCAAATAGATCAGAAATACGAATTTCTGATTCTGAACGACTTCCTTATGCGGTGCGAATATCAAGAAGATGGTTATACGACTAATGCGGCTTCACTATACTTGAAATACCCCAAAGGATGGGCTCTATTTTACGCGCAATATTACCGTTTTTATGCTAAGAGTCTTCGCGACAAGATTAAATACATGGGACACTACATCAGTATGTGTATGTTCGCGAAAATACCTTTATTCAAGATGTTTAATGACTCACCATCTGTCATTATAAGCCTGATAAGCATACCGGCCGGTCTTAAATTTTATAAACGATTCAAATCTAATGCCTCTACAAAATGAGCAAGAAGGTGCTATTTATTATCTATATGATTATTGCAGCCCTAGCAGGTATATCCAATTTCATGGAACCTGCAAATGTTTTTGTCATGGGTGCATTAGGCCTGTCTTTGCTCGTTATCGTTTTAGGAGATGAGATGGCTACTCTATATCTCATGATGGCACTTATTCCGTTTTATAATTCACTGAATATTGGAGGCATAGCCACCGACTTTATTGTGCAAGGAGCTGCTTTGATTAAATTGTTTATGTCTCGCTCCCGAGGCATCAAACCAAGTTTGTTAATGAGTTTCTTTATTGCCTTATTTTT
>OGUP01001740.1_pt1 | contig 11760 bp, 9 predicted proteins | sample 1553661 | NCBI WGS metagenome assembly OGUP01 (sample SAMEA2580026, study PRJEB22360) | human gut metagenome | biome: human gut; feature: human-associated habitat; material: faeces | place: Denmark | collected 2008/2010
TCAACTTTATATGCCATCTTACTTTTTAGGGACATTTACTGAATATCCCTAAAAAAGGGACTTGTTTCCAAGCCCCTTTTCTCAAGTATTATTTCATATATAACTTCAGTTCGACAGGTTGTTCGCCCAGTTTTACCTCCACTTCCTTCATCTTTCCGGCTTCATTTGCATATTTCACCGTATAGGTTTGATTTTTCTCTAACATAAAGGTGAGCACATCATTCATATCCTGAGTCGGTCCGGCAGTACGCCCGCCTCCCATTTGCAATTTACCGCAAAAAATATCCAGATTGGCAGCCACCCGGTCCTCCGAGTTCTGTACACAGGCATTATCTGTAAACATCATAATTCTCAACGGAACATGGTTACCATCCGCAGAGATCGTTTCCAGATGCGATTTATATAGATCGGTATAGAAATCAGTTACATTCGCAGCAGGTACATAACGAATATTCTCATCCCATACCAAAGGGAAATAGGTTCCGGTCGGTTTAAACGAAGAAGCATAAATAGCTTTCTGCTGATCGTTTTTTACCGCTTTCCCGGCATCGGCAAAAAACCAGGCATTGTTCAGTTGACCGGGAAAATAAAATTCCGTAAAATACCAGTTTCCGTCTGCCCAAACCTCGGTCCAGTTATGATTGCCCCGTTCGTCGTGCCAATTGGGAGTACCGGCCACCCGTGAAGGAATTCCGACAGCCCGGAAAGCATCCGTCAGCAAGATCGATAATCCGGTACAGGAAGCCATATGCTGCCGCATGGATTCGAACGGACTCTGATCCGGTTTTTCACGTTTGGTATTATAATCGACCAATACTTCATCCCGGACATTCCGGTTGACCGAATCGATGGCTTCAAAAATCGTCTTACAATGCTGTACATACTTCCCGAAACGTTCGTAAAATTCCTTTCTCCACCCTTCACGGGTTTCATTCAGGCTGACATAAGGCAGTACATCATTCAGAAAAACAGTATCGGGAATCTCTCTGGCCCAAACGTATTTTTCACGAGCCTGATAAGCATAGGCTGTATTCTCCAATAAAAAATCCGCTGTCAATTCCTTTAAATCTCTTTCCGGCATATAAGCAATCAGGAAAGCCATCCCTTCCTTTTGGTTATCAGGAGCATTTTTCAATGCCGCTGTCAATTCGGTTGCATTATCCCCGGCTTTTACCAATGCCTGATCCAACAAGGCATGATATTTCTCAGGAATACCTGCATATTTATTCTCCGTACAAGCTAACAGACAGAGCATAAACAACCCTAGTACACACTTCATATTTTGTAACATCGAAATTTATTTATGATCACTAAAATATTTCATAAACTGTGCTCTCTCATAGCGGGCAGCATTACCTGCATCGGCATAGGATAATCTTCCCCGGAATTCATCTATCGACTCAAAGCCTTTTTTATCCATCCAGCTATTCAAAAAATGATTCATCGTACGGATCGTACCGATTCCCTGTTCATACATAGCCGAACATACCTGCACAGTAGTCGCCCCCGCCAGTAAAAGCTTCACAACAGCTTCTCCATTATGAACACCTGTTGAAGAAGAAAGTTGCAAAAGTTTATCTTTCCCCGACAGAATTCCGGTCCAGCGCAAAGTTGTCCTCAAATCGGCCGGCATACTGAACACAGAAGCCGCTCCGACAGCTATCCGTTCGATATCGATATCCGGTTCGTAAAAGCGATTGAAAATAGTAACGGCATCCGCACCATAAGCTTTCAGCTTACTCACAAAAGCCGGCAAATTCGTAAAATAATAGCTGATCTTGACAATTACCGGAATTTTAACCACCTTTTTCACATGTTTAACGATGTCGAAATACATGTTTTCAACCTCCACACTCTCAGCAAACTCATCCATCGGCAGGATAAAGGCATTCAACTCGAGCGCATCGGCACCGGCTTTTTCCAGTTCACTGGCAAAACTAATCCATTCCCCGTCCCGTAAGCAATTGATACTGGCAATAACAGGGATATTCACTTTATTTTTCACTGCTTTCACCAAATCGATATGTTGCTGGACAGTATTAGCCCGAATATAGTTCTGGATATAATCGGCACTTTCAGGATAACTATTATCGGTCAATGCTTTAGATGCATCCATATTTATTTGTTCTTCAAATATGGATTTCAACACTATAGCTCCGGCCCCGCTTAAAGCAATTTCTTCAATCTTACTGACCTCGGAAGTCAAACCACAGCTCCCGGCAATAATCGGACTCTTCAATTCCAATCCGATAAATTTTGTCTTCAAATTTACCATAATCTCTATCGTTTATTATTTATTGTTATAATCTCTGGCTCCAAAAACCGCACTTCCCACCCTCACCATCGTACTTCCTTCTTCAACAGCGATCGGATAATCCCCGGACATCCCCATGGACAATTCCTTAAAACTTTCTTCCTCCTGGAAATACGTCGCTTTCAACAACCCGAATATCCGGTGAAGTTCCCGGAATTCCTTTCGGATCTGTTCACGGTCTTCGGTATAGGTTGCGATCCCCATGACCCCGACAATCCGGATATGCTCCAACACTTTAAACTCATCACTTTCAAGCAGCCTGCACGCCTCCTCCCAATCCAGACCGGATTTAGTCTCTTCTTCAGCAATATGAAATTCCAGCAGACAATCGATCATACGTTCGTTTTTCAACGCTTCACGATCGATTTTTTGCAATAATTTCAGGCTATCCACGGAATGAATCAATTTCACAAAAGAAGCAATGTATTTTACATTCTTCTCTTGTAGCTGTCCGATCATATGCCATTCGATATCCTTGGGCAGTTGCCGGTATTTAGCAGCCATTTCCTGTGGCCGGTTTTCACCGAAAGCACGCTGTCCCCCTGCATAAGCTTCTTCAATATACTCCACCGGTTTCGTCTTCGATACGGCAATCAGCCTGACCCCTTCCGGTAACGTTTTCACAATCTCTTCTATATTTTCCTTGATATTTAACATCATAGCGATAACTATAAAAAGTAGCGACAAAAATATCAAATAAGACCCAAAATTAACAAACAACCTAGCACAAATATAGGATAAAATTATCTATATTTCTTTCCACTCTCGAAATTAATACGAGGAAAACCGGAGAACGATGTATTTTACAACAAGATTTTTTTTTGTTCTTATGCAACGTTTTGTTTCTCCCATGCATCTTATTGACGAAAAAAGAAATCACGTGAATGGATGAAGTGTTACTGATTCAGGAATGCCTTAAAGGAAAGCGGAAAGCTCAGGGAGAACTGTACCGACGATACGCCGCTAAAATGATGGGCGTATGTATGCGCTATTCCCGCAACCGGGATATGGCACACGATCTGTTACAGGAAGGTTTTATAAAGGTATTTACGAATCTGAACGAATATAGCGGAAATGGGAGTTTCGAGGGGTGGATGCGGAAAATTTTTATTAATTGTGCCCTGGAAAAAATCCGTAGATCCAAAGTTTTCCCTCTGACCTTCCCCACTGAGGAGACAGAACAGGAAACTTCTTTTCCCAATGCTTTAGAAGAAATATCAGCCCAGGAAATGCTGGATTTAATTCATCGTTTACCTCCGGGATATCAAACGATTTTCAACCTGTTTGCGATCGAAGGATTCTCACACAAGGAAATCGGAGCTATGCTCCGAATCACAGAAGGTACTTCCCGATCACAATATGCCAGGGCACGTTATACTTTACAACAAATGATAAAAAATTTATATTGACTATGGATAGAAGAGACCGATTTGAAGAATTGTTCCGGGAACGGTTGCATAATTGGGAATGTGAACCGGATTCAGAACAATGGAAAACCCTCGCTGGTTTTCTTCCTCTACGACCTACCCGGTTTTCCACCAGATCCATACGCCGGACGGCAGCTATCGTAACCCTCCTTTTACTCGTGGGAGGCGGACTCTTATACGATCGTCTTATCCCGGAAACTACGACAGAAATAGTCCGAAACAGAATACAACCTTTTATTGTGGATCATATACAAATACCACAGCTTACCGGAACAGTTACGACGGATCAAATAGCCGATTCACTCCTCCCTGTTCTCACTCGAAAACCTATCTACACAACTGGAAAAACGATTTCAACGGATAAATATAAAAGTCAAGAAACTAAAATATTACCTATAGTCATTGCAAGTAAAGCTCTGGAAACAGATTTTTCACCGGTACTGATCGTCCGCAACACGAAAACCGAACCGGTAAAAGTCCGAAAGGCCTCACGGAAATGGCATTTGGGCATGGGAGGAGGTAATTTTAATATAGCCGGTATTTCCAGCAACTCCGCCGGCTATCCCGATTATGCCTGTAACGATCATCTTCAGGGGAATACCCCCAAACCTCCTCTGACGAAGGCCGGAACATCCCCTATTTCGACACGCACCCTGTTATCCGATCTGAAACCGGATAAAGTGAAGCATAGCTCTCCCATCTCTTTCGGAATAAGTATATCCCGCACGTTGTCGGACCGTTGGAGTTTCAATACCGGACTTACCTATAGCTATTTACGCAACCAGTGGCGATATGAAAGTTCGGATTACGATGTATTGCGTCAAAGATTGCACATGCTGGGAATCCCGGCATCTTTCAGTTATCGCCTGACCCATTGGGAACGTTTCTACTGTTATTGGTCTGCCGGTATTGTCTGTGAAGTTAATCTTTCAGGCAAAATCTATTCGGCCTATAAAAGTCAGCGTCGACGAATACCGGGTACGCTTTGGTCAGCGAACACACGAATAGGTATTGCCTACCCCATTATTCGCCATGTATCGGTCTATGCAGAAGGAGGATTTTTATGGAATCTGACCCCGGCCAGTGAAATACAAACGATTCGCTCGGAACAGTTTTTCAACCTCACGGGGCAAATCGGATTCCGTTTGAACTTTTAAATACAACTCATTATATGAAAGACCTTCGATTTCTCACCGTCAACCTGTCCGGAAAGGCCGACCTCAAGAAAATCAAGGCATTTAAACAGTTTAATCATAAAAAAACAAACCATGAAAACATTACATTATCGCTGGAATCGTAGCCTGAACTGGATATTGACTACTTTATTAGGATTTTTAGGTTTCTCCTCCTGTGAGGATAACGGGGACGATCCCGGTAACATCATATGTATGTACGGTACGCCGACAGCTTCCTATACCATCAAAGGAAAAGTCACCGATCAGGCAGGTCAGGCGCTATCCGATATTCAGATTATCGTGTCCGATATGGAATTCAGTTACGAACCCCGTCCTGATTTTATCCCCGATACCCCCTATGGAAGCCACCCGGTCAACGATACGTTATACTCCGGAAAAGAAGGAGAATTCGAAACCCGGCAAGCAGCGTTCCCGATCGATACGGTGAAGTATAATTTAAAAATCAACCCCGACGAAAATAATCCGTACTACCAGGCCGATTCTCTGAAAATAACCTTCCTTCGTAAAGATTTACAGGGAGGTGAAGGCTGGAATAGGGGAAATACAACACAAGAAGTAAAAATCATACTGACTCCTCAAAAAGAAGAAGATCATGAATAATTCCATCAGCCTCCGGAAACGCCTGGGCCTGGAACTCTTCCGACAAAAAGAACAGCTGATCCGGCAAAAACACGAATTACATACTCTTTTTTGGGAATGTACCCTTCGCTGTAATCTCGCTTGCCGGCATTGTGGCAGTGATTGCAAAGCGATTTCCAGGCAACCCGATATGCCAAAAGAAGACTTCTTAAAGGCTTTGGACAACATCACTCCACAGGTCGATCCCCACCGGGTTTTTATCATTTTCACGGGTGGAGAACCTCTGATGCGCAAAGATCTGGAAGAGTGTGGCCGGGCATGTTATCGCCGGGAATACCCCTGGGGATTGGTAACCAACGGTTTGTTATTATCCCGTCAGAGGCTGGACAGACTTTTACAAGCAGGCCTGCACAGCATTACCGTAAGTCTGGACGGACCGGAAGATGCCCACAACTGGTTACGCCGACATCCGGAAAGCTTTCGCCGGGCCAGTCAGGCTATCGGAATGCTGAGCCGGGAAAAAGAAATCGTATGGGATGTCGTCAGTTGTATCAATCAACAAAACATCGATACTCTCCCCGTTTTCAAAGAATATTTGATCGAACTAGGAGTCGGACAATGGCGTATCTTTACCATCTTTCCCGCAGGCAGAGCAGCACAAGTACCTGAATTACAACTATCTTCTTCCCAATTCAAAAAAGTATTGGATTTTATCCGTCAAACCCGGCAAGAAGGTCGTATTCACGTCAATTTCGCTTGTGAAGGTTTTTTAGGTCCTTATGAAGCTGAAGTCCGTGACCAATTTTATCGTTGCCATGCCGGAATTTCTGTCGGATCTATCCGCATTAACGGAGCGATATCGGGTTGTCCCAGTATCCGGGCCAACTACGACCAAGGGAATATTTACCAGGATGATTTTATGGAAGTGTGGAACAACCGCTTCGAAAAATTCCGGAACCGGGAATGGGCCCGTCAGGGCGAATGTGCCGATTGCAACCTGTTCCGTTATTGCGAAGGAAATGGCATGCACCTACACGATGAATCCGGTAAGCTGATGACTTGCCATTATCACCGGCTATAGCTCACGGGCTATGGTAGGATTACCATAGCCCGTGAGCTATTTGGTTATATCTGCAAATCTTACTATTTTTGTCCAAATGACAGGACATGAAAATCATTCATACAGCAGACTGGCATATCGGGCAGACCTTTTTCGGCTATGACCGTTTTCAGGAACATCAGTATTTTTTAGATTGGCTGACAGATCAAATTACCACACAACAAATCGATGTGCTTCTTATTTCAGGAGATATATTCGATGTAGCTAATCCTTCTGCTCAGGCACAACGTCAATTTTATCGGTTCCTACGCCGGGTAACAGAACAAAATCCGGGCTTACAAATCATCCTGATTGCAGGAAATCATGATTCTGCCAGTCGGCTCGAAACCCCGATTCCTTTACTCGAAGAAATGAACATACAAATTCGGGGTACAGTACGTAAAAGAGCAGACGGCACAATCGATACGGAGGAATTAATCATCGAACTGAAAGACAGATCGGGGAAACGGCAAGGTTGGTGTCTGGCGGTACCCTATCTCCGACAGGGAGACTATCCGGCAGTCGAGAGTGAAGGAGATCCTTATCAGGCAGGGGTTAAGGCCATGTACGACAAGCTGGTTGCCTGCGTCGAAGAACGCAGGCAAAAACAAGAAGCCATCATTGCTATGGGACACCTGCAAGCCGCAGGAAGTCAGATTTCCGAAGGTGATCAAAGTGAACGCCTGATCATCGGCGGACTCGAAGGGATTCCTTCCAGTGTCTTCCCTTCCCAAATCACTTACGGAGCTTTGGGCCATATCCACCGGGAACAGCAGATTGCCAACCGCAACGAGATACGCTATGCCGGCAGTCCGTTACCCATGTCTTTTGCAGAAGAAAATTACCGCCACGGAGTGATCTTACTGGAGATCGACAAAGGAATACTTCAAAATCAGACTAAAATTATTTTTAATCCTTTAGTCACTTTACTTCGTATCCCTAAACATCCGGCCCCCTTGGACGAAGTGTTGAATCGCCTCTCTCAGCTCCCGGAAGAGAGAGACGATCATCCGGCCCCTTTCCTCGAAGTCAGGGTACTACTCACCGAACCGGAACCTGCTTTGCGCAATAAAGTGGAGGAAGCCCTACGCACCAAACAGGTGCGTTTAACCCGGGTACTCCCCTTTTATCCGGATACAGTACAACTTACAAAAAACGAGAATACGCTCACCACCGAAGAATTACTGGATCCCTGGAAGCTGTTGAACCGAGTATACGAAAGGCGATATCAAAATCCTCTGCCCGAAGAATTGGCTCATTTATTCCGGGAAGTCATTGAAGAATCACAGCTGAAAATGGGAGAAAAACAATGAAAATATTACGTATACAAGGAAAAAATCTGGCATCTATTGCCGGAGAATTCGATATCGATTTTACGGCAGCTCCTCTGCGATCTGCCGGGATCTTCGCAATATGCGGTCCCACCGGTGCCGGAAAATCGACTATTCTGGATGCTATCTGTCTGGCCTTATTCAACAATATGCCCCGCACCACCGGTATTGAAGGTACTAAAATGCCGGATGTCGGACAAGAATTCATTCAACAGGGAGATCGTCGTCAAATACTCCGCAGAGGTACTGCCGAAGCGATGGCTGCTGTAGAATTTATTGCTGTAGACGGAAAAAGTTATCGCTCGGTATGGCGGGGGGGGGGGGGGGGGGACAAAAATAACAGAATCGGGAAACTTCAACCTGCAGAACTCCGGGTATACCCCCTTGGAGATCCGTCTCCTATCACTACAGGAATCAGTGAATCGGAGAATAAATTGATTCAACTCATCGGTCTGAATTATAATCAATTCACCCGTACCGTTTTATTGGCACAAAATGAATTTGCCCGATTCCTCAAAGCCCGGAAAGAAGAAAAGGCCGAAGTACTCGAAAAACTGACCGGTACTGAAATCTATTCTGTTATCTCGAATACGGTCTATTCCAAAACGACAGCTATCCGCAATGAATGGAAAGAACTCTCCGCCCGTATGGGGAATATTCGCCTGCTTACCCAGGAAGAAATCGAGACATTACAGCAACAATCGGCCAAACTCCTGAAACACGAAAAGGCTCTTCAACAAAAAAATGAAGAAATCCAACGTAAAATACGTTGGATAGAGCAATTAGAACAAATCAATCAATCTAAATCGGAAGCCCAGGCCACCCTTTCGGATGCCCAAAAAGTACAAGCCGAAGCACAAGCCCAGTCAGTCTGGTTACAGCAGATGGAAAGCATCGAAAGCAGCCGTCTTTTTTGGATTGAAAAAAATGAATGTACCACTCATTTAGTAAGCCAAACTGAATTATTACGACAAACAGAACAGGCGCTCTCCGATCTGAACGAAAAAGCCACGCAAACCCTTCAATCGGTGGAACGGCAAAAATCATTGGTAAACCAATATACAACCCAGTACAATAAGCTTAAACCGGAACTTTTAGAAGCCCGTCGTTTAGATATCGGAATTGTCAATGCCCGGCAGGTAGAACAAGAGAGCCGGAAAACTTTAACCGACCTGCAAGATAAAATCAAAGTGCATCAAAAAATTCAGGATAGCAGATACGCCCGTATTCTGCAACAGAGAGAATTAGACGATAAATTAAAAGAATGGTTCAGGAAAAACAGGCAACATGAACAAATGTGCCTGAACATAAAGCTGATCGAAAGTTTTCTGGATACAGCTTATACCCAAAGGTTGCAGGTTATAGAAAATCAATCTTTATATACCTCTACTCTACAACAACTAACAGTAAGCCGGCAACAGCTGGAACTTCAACGCCGTGAGATCGAAACATCCATACAACGTCACAATGACCTCCTGCAGTTGCGCCAGCAACAACAAATATCGGTCAACCGGTTTCCCATAAGCGAACTTCGCAATCGTAAAGAACAACTCCGCCTACAACGCGAAAGATTGCTTCAGGAAATTACCTTGACGGAAAAACTAGATAAGACCCGGCAAGAACTGAGAAAAAGGCAAGATAAACTGCAACAACAACAACAAAATTTACAAGCACTCAAAGTTCGCCTGACCGAATACAAAAAAGAAATCGAAATTGCAGAAATAAAATACACGACCATACGCCACACTTTGGAACAAGCCCGACTATCGGTTTCAGAAAATGTCGTTCGACTCCGGGCCCAACTGGAAGAAAATACCCCTTGCCCGGTATGTGGCAGCCAATCCCACCCTTATGCGGCACATCATCCCCTGGCCGACGGCTTGCTCGAAACACTCGAAAAAGAAGTCAGACAGCATGAAGCAGCATATAATCGGTTAAAAACCGAAAATGCGCGTCTTGAAGCCGAACACCGGTACCTCGGAGAAGTATTACCCGTATTACAAAATGAAAAATATGAATCGCAAGAAGAATGCGAAGAGATTCACCAGCAAATCAAGGAGCTTTATTCGGATAGGTCTGTTTCTAACGGACAAAATCGGATAAACCTAAGAGAACAGCTGAATATCAGCCAAAAAGAATTGGAAAGCATTCGTCTGAAAGAAAACGAATGGGAGCAACGGCAACATCAGTTAGAAACGCTCCAAAAAGAACTGGATAAAATACAAAACCAAAACAATGCCCTGCAAAAAACATTTCAGCAGACCCAGGAAAAGGTAGTCGGTCAAGCCACTGAACTATCTAAATTGCAAGAGATCATTGAAGGCCTGAAAGTCCAGCAAAATATTTCACTGGAAAAGGTCGCTCCTTTTATGCATGCACCTACCTGGCGACAACGCTGGGAAGATAACTACCCGGATCTCAAACAGGAACTGACCACAGCTGCTCAAAAATGGCAAACTAAAACGCTGCAATCGGCAGAAAATGAAAAACTATTGCTTCAATCGGTAGCTGAATACGAGGAGAATCAGAAAAACCTGGAATCCTTCCGCCAAAGCGAAACAGAAGCCGCCGAGGCTTTGAAAAAACGCTCTGAAGAGACTTTGTCTTTCATCCGGAAACGGGCCCGGCTTCTGCAAGGTCAAACGGTCGATGAAACCGAACGTTATTGGCAAGAGTTAACAGAAAGGGCGACTCAGGAACTGGAAACAGCCATCCGGCAGAAAGAACAGCTTTCAGGCCAATCGGAACAACTAAAAGGAAAAATCACCCAACTCCGTACCACCTGTGACCAATATCAAAAGCGCCTGGAAAAAGCCACCCGGCAATTAGGCGAATGGCTGGAAAAATACAATCGGACAGCCCCTGCTCAGCTAACCGAAGCCACTCTCATTTCACTATTGCAAGTGGCACCTGAAAAAATCCGGGAAGAACGGGAAAGACAAAATCACCTCCGGGATAAGGTAACGACTGCTTTGGCCACTCTACGGGAACGTGAAAAACAATTGGCCGATCATTTACAATCGCCCGGCCGCCCCGATCCACAATCGGAATCACTTTCCTCTTTACAGCGTCAATACACCGCATTACAAGAGGAATCCGAGCGTATCCTCCAACAAAAAACCGAAGTATTGGCAACTCTGCACACCCAGGAAGAAAACCAAAAACAAGCGGCCACCTTAAAGGATACCCTCGATGCGAAAACGAAATTATTAAACCAATGGAGCAAACTAGACGATCTAATCGGTTCACAGAGTGGCTATAAGTTTAAAGAGATCGCCCAAGGATATACGCTGGATATCCTGTTATCATACGCCAATATACAACTTCGGGAATTAACCTCCCGCTATCAGTTGCAGCGTATACCCGATGAGTTGGCCCTACAAGTCATCGATCACGATCTCTGCGATGAAGCCCGGTCGGTATTCTCTTTATCGGGAGGCGAATCCTTCCTCATCTCTCTGGCTTTAGCCTTGGGCTTATCTTCCTTTTCTTCACGGAATCATTTCGAAGAAAATCTCTTTATCGACGAAGGTTTCGGCACTTTAGACAGCGAAACCCTGCAAATTGTCATGGAAGCCCTGGAACGTCTCCGCTCACAAGGCCGGCAGGTGGGAATCATATCCCACGTACAGGAATTGACCGAACGTATTCCTGCCAAAATTTGTCTGGTAAAGACCGGCAACGGAAAGAGTAAAGTCGTTGTAGAATAAAGAAACCCCTATGCCGGATATACAATATTCGGCATTATTTTTTATCTTCGCGGGAGATAAGAAAAAATGGTCAGATATTTTATTGAATTAGCTTATAACGGCAG
>OGUP01001742.1_pt1 | contig 11751 bp, 12 predicted proteins | sample 1553661 | NCBI WGS metagenome assembly OGUP01 (sample SAMEA2580026, study PRJEB22360) | human gut metagenome | biome: human gut; feature: human-associated habitat; material: faeces | place: Denmark | collected 2008/2010
CTATGATTTGGGATTTGAACCGCAAAAACAAAATGAAAACAGGGCAACGGCCATTGCGGTCGCTGCCCTATTGTTTTGCGCTGCTGCATGAAAAAGCCGCCCACCAGAAGGTGAACGGCGCTATACAAAATTAAGTGATTATATTCAAACCACCAAATTTCGTAAATACCCCTTTAAGGTTTGCAAATCCCACACGCCGAATACCCTTCCTGGATGAGCTCATCGCGGGGCCCCATATAGTCGATTCGATTCTTTTGACTCATCGATTCGACTGCAGAGCAATCGGGTTTGTGAAACTTCATAGTGCTCGTGTTCAGAACGTATGTCTCGTCTATGACAAGTGAAGCTTTGTCCTGTTCATCCTTGGAATCTGCAGCACTACCGGCTTCAATCCGATTTTCATCATGATATTCACCGAAAGTGAAACTTACCTCTTTGCCATCCGAGGTGCAGTAAATATCACCCAGCAGGTCTGTGCGATAAACCTCGACACCTTTGTTTTGCAACTTGTCGAGTGTTTCCTGATGTGGATGACCGTAACTGTTCTCTGTGCCACAAGAAATCACAGCATATGTTGGATTTACCGCATCCAGAAAAGCCTCTGAGGTAGATGTACTTGAGCCATGATGCCCTACTTTCAGAACTGTTGACTGAATGTCTTGTCCCGATACGTTCTGCGGATTCCAATAACGTTAGGCACTTGGCTTGTTCCCCGGACGTCTTGCTATCCTGGGTCATGCTGTAGGCAACGGCCATTTTTTGCCCGAAGCGCCGTACCTGATACAGCATTTGGTCAGCCTGCTCTGAGAAGACGCTTTTTGTCTTTACTGCCGCTTGAATTTTGTTGGTATACAGCTCTTCTTTGCTTGTAGGCCGTTCAGATGCAGCAGAAGCCGCAGCTTTCTGCTTTTTGAGAAAATTGCGATATGCAATGTAGGCGCAGAGCAGCAGGAACAGGACTGGCGTGCCATATTTTGCAAGGAGGATAAGGAACAGCGATGTTCCGTGCATGTATTCGATAGTGTAATAGGTGCTGATATAGGTTTCGACCATGTAGACTATAGCCGCTGCTATGATAATCAAACTCACGCCGAGCATTAACTTCACCTCTTCGGTTTCAATCGATTTGATACAAAGCATCTTTTGCTTTTAATTATCTTCAATTCGCACAATTCAGCAACAAAGCCTTAACATGCAAAAAAGACAGTCACCCTAATTGGATGGCTACCATGAGCTTTTCGTTTGCGTCACAACAGAAAAAAGGATGGCTCTTTCGAGTCACCCTCTTTTTATTCGTTGTCTTTAATCTTTGGCTTTTTTGTCTTTCATGATAGCCTTCTCTTCTTCGGTCACATCCGGTCGAAAATGAGTGACTTCCTCACCGTTGAGACTCTTCTCATGAATCAGATAGCCGCCTTCTACGCGTTCCATTGCCTTGGCACCTCCTTTCTCTTTGTTATTCTCAGGCTGTTCACATTGAGTCATAATGTTGATGTTGCGGTCGGTCTTTGCCTGGATGCTGTTGGCACGGACAATTTCGCCCATGTCAATGCCGGTCGCTTCTTTCACCGTCTGCATGGTTTGAGCCATCAGGATAGGAACGTTCCCGGAAACGCCGGATACGCCGGAGGCATCACCGCCAATGATAGAAACCTTATCAATGCTGGACAAAGGCTGAGCCACGCTCTTGGCAATGTCAGGCAGGACCTTGATAAGCATTTCGGCGACAGCCGCATCATTATACTGCTTGTAGGCTTCGGCTTTCTGCTTCATAGCTTCAGCTTCGGCAATACCTTTCTGACGGATTGCTTCCGCCTCGGCTTTACCGACAAGCTCGATGCCTTCTGCTTCCTGCTGCTTAGAGAACTTCTGTGCCTCAGCTGCACGTTCCGCCTCATATTTCTTGGCTTCTGCCTCTTTCTGGCGGCGGTACAGGTCAGCATCTGCCTGTTTGCGGACTTCCGCATCCAGTTTGCGTTGCTGGACCTCGGCTTCCTGTGCGGCAAGGTCTACCATTTTCTTCTGCTTGGCGATTTCAGCATCCGCTTCCGCTTCTTTGATTTCTTTGGCGCGGAGATTCATCTGAATCTGACCGGCAGCATCTGCGTCAGCCGCAGCTTTATCAGCTTCAGCTTTCAGCTTTGCCTTGGCGAGCTGCAATTCATTGTTGCGTTTTGCAATCGCAGTCTGCGCTTCAACTTCCTTGGCATTTGCAGCCATCTCAGCATCGGCCTTCGCGCAGGCTACATCACGGGCAGCCTGAGCACGGGCAATTTCAGCCTGTTTCTTTACGAGCTCTTCCTGTTCGATGCCGATAGCTTCGATAACGCCGTGATTGTGGCCCTGAACATCCACTGCATCCCTGATGTCCTGGACATTAAAAGTCACGACCTCAAGTCCCATCTTAGCAAGGTCGGGGCGAGCATTCTCGATAACGCTCACAGCCATCTGCTTGCGGTTCGTCAGAATTTGGTCAACGGTCATATCGGAGACAATCTCTCGCAAATTGCCCTGCAGAACGTCATTGACTTTGTCATTGATGCCCTGCTCGTTCATGCCGAGAAAGTTCGAGATGGCTGCCTGCTGGCGGGACATGATGTACGCCTTGGCGTCTTTCAGACCGGATGCCTTCACTTCTTCATCCAGAACGGTAGAGTTTTCGCTGTAGACTTGAATCGTGACAACAGAGTCAATCCAGAGACTTACGCCGTTCTTCGTCTTAACACCTGTTTCAGGAGTCTTGACATCGATTTTCAAAAGGCGCATATTTAGTCGGTCAGCCCGTTGAAGAACGGGCAGAACAAATGTACCCTTTCCGCAAACCACTTTAGGCTTAGACAGGCCAAAGCCAGTTACAACGATAGCCTCCGTGGGCGGAGCTTTCTTGTAGCAGAGAAATCCAAAGAGAATAATCAGGGCTGCTACAATTCCAATCACGTATACCATAATTTTTATTTCTCCGCATTCAGTTCTTTAGCTGCTAAGATTCTCATCCCTACTGCATCGGTATCGCCCCATCTCACAATCGCTCTGTCTTTAATTGTCTGCAATTCGCACGATTCCGCAATAAACAAAACCCACAGGTGAGAGAATGACCTGTGGGCTTCGAAAAGAGGTAATTATGCGCAAGCAGACACGGCATCGATTCGTGGCGACCAACTACAATCGCGATGAACGTCACTTGCCGTTTCTCTTGTACAATTTCTATTTTATGAGGTTCGCACAGCGGCGCAAGGGTAAACTTGCCAAGACTAAGATATTTTTGAGTTTGACTTCTGGTGTTTGTTTTTTTGCACTCATTTTCGAAAACTACCATACAATACCCCTGGCACAAAATGAGATACACCTCCAGCTACAACTCAAGAGCCCCATCCAAGATGACGGGGCTCTAGTTTTATATATTAAGGCAACAATAAATCTCGTGCATAAAGGTTAAGTATTCATGAACAAAGTTGCGATTTTGGCCCGTCCATCTGTAAAATATGATATAATTATGTTAGAAGAATTGTGGGAGGAGAAAAAACAATGACGGTCGGGGATATTCTTGTAAGCATCAACCAAGCAAGTCTCGAGACGATGCTACCCCTCACTGCAGTGCAGACGAGCGCGGATATTGAACGGTACTACAAAGAAGGCTACAGCATCGGTATAACAGCCACTGAATTCGCTAAAAAGTATCCGAGACTCCCCATCACCAGGATTTATGCCGCTCGCAATATGTTGGCCCCACTCTATTACTGCGAACTCGATAATCCGGCCATTCCCATCGTTCTTTCTCTAAACATTTATGGCGACAAGCGTCTGGCTGTGAACGGCGAATCGGACGAGAAATTCCAGCAGAGAGTTCTGGATATGGCCGAGAAAATCTCATCGGGAAACGCCCCCTTTATTCGCAGCTACCTCTTTTCCCTGGAAGACAGCCTTCGCGTATCGGTTCTTTCTAAATACATTGAGTTGTCCAATCCTGGTGAGGACTTATATGTTCTCTTTCTTGACCTGTATCGCACCAGTGATTTTGGCTTTTCTTCCCTCAGTGAGAATGGCCTGCAAAAGGTCTTTGCTGGAAAATCTCAAAAGCAAAAGCAAGATACTGAAAAGAAGCTGTCCAGCCTGCCGGATGTTGTGACCATCTATCGCGGGGAAGGGAGTAAGTCAACTCCATACGAGAAATCTTTCTCCTGGACCACAAGCTACAAGGCAGCCTGTTTCTTTGCCTGCCGCATCCCGAGTCTCGAGAACAGCAGAATCATCACTGCCCATGTCAGCAAATGTGACATCATCGAGTATTTTCCGAATGATGAAGAAAAAGAGGTCCTTGTCCCACCGGCTGCCGTAAAAGATAGAAAGGTCGATACACTATACGGCATTAACGCTCTGACAGATGAAATTCAGGCGTTCTACCCTCTCTACCAGCGCTACCGGAGCCGCATTTTCACTCTGTATGATGCTTATGGCCGGGCTAATGATGAGGAGCACGACGCCGAGCATACGCTGCGAGTTCTCTTTGATGCGCTGCTTTTGGTTCAGGTTCAGGGCATTGCCTTAACAAAAAAAGAATCCCACCAGCTATGTGATGCGATTCTTTATCATGATATTGGGCGGACGAATGATGATGTCGATGACAGTCACGGAGCAAAGTCCAATGACATTTATTATGATGCTGTTCCCGAATGCAATTCGGCAACTGCTTTCCTCATTGAGTATCATTGCTTGGATGACCGCAAGGCTCTTGCAGACCTCAAAACATCCAATATTCGAAACAAAGAACGGGTGTGGCTGCTATATACGATTCTGAAAGACGCAGATGCCCTGGACCGTGTGCGGTTCGGGATGCGGGCCGTGGACCCCAAGTATTTTCGAAACGAGATGGCCCACAAGCTACTGCCCACCGCGCAGAGCTGTGTAGGGCAGCTAAAGCTATAAGGAGGATACCGTGCAGAACGAAAATGGTGTTTTGGCAGTGCAGGAAGATTTCGGTAATGCCTTAGTCGATAAATACGCACCGGTATGGGATAAGAAGTATCGGAGCAAAGGCGAGTCTATCTGGGTATTTCAGAGAAGAACCCTGTCCAGCGCTTGCCAGGTCTTAGCGACGCTGCATGATGCAGATTTCGGGAAAGCGTCCACTTTCCTTTTTCACTTGGCTCGTGAAGCCGAGGAATGTAAGCCTATCATTGAGGCCATTAACTCTCAGATAGAGCTCGCCATGGCGAACTCTGATAAATTCATCAAGGGATATCATCGGTTCTTGCAGGGGCTCACAAAGCCCATCAAGAAGAACAAGGACTATGCTCTGTATTTCAAGGCTATTGCTTATGCGCAGGAATGTGTTCATTCAGGATTGTCCATTGACGGAAATGTGGAACGTAATGATTCTGTCCTGTACGCGGTAATCGATATGCTGATGCAGGGGAGCGAATACCTCAAGCCTCAGGAATTCGATATTGTGAACAACATTGTTGGCATTTCGACTGAGAATGAGCCTATCATCATTCGGGACCCCTATCCCCTTGCGGATGTTCCAGTCTATTATAGTGAAGCCCTTTTCAATAATCGGCCATACGATAAATGCGATTTTCAGATTTCTGAAGATAGACGCCTGGATATGGTCTTTTCGTACTATAAGCGTTATGGTTATGAGGACGTTGCCGACTTCGACAGCATCAACAACCTCGCTTTGCTCTCACATTTGTATACGAACACAGTCCTTTCGATGGCTACCTATGTGAACGAGTATACCGTGGACATGCTGCCGGACAAGCCGCTGATTGAGAATACTCCGAACATGTGGTCCTGGTGGCCAAAGCCCATCTCACCCAAATATACGACAGAGTTTCTGAAAGATACGCTGCACCATCGCCGCAGAACTCTTCCCGCCAACGGTGCATTGTTTCAGTTTGATGCCTGCCAGCTGATACAGGAAATTAAGCTGAAAGAGACTTGCCGCGACAACGAGAGTGTGTGTCTGTATAAAATCGTAACCAAGTTCGGTGACCTGGCCGGATACTATAACACAAGCACCGAGTGGTTTTATATTTTGACTGACCGGGCTCAATTTCCAGAGCTGGTTGACAGCGTCACGAATCTGATTCTCTGGCTGTACACTTCTCTCGCCTGTGATTTGCCGGATGTCCTGCCCACTGATGCGTCGTTCCGGTCTTCGTTTGTGACACACGCGGATACTCCATTCGGGATTCGTTGTCTGATGATTGGCGGAAAGCCCCGCGATTATCGCAAGAAAGGCAATGATGACGACGAGCCGCTGCGGGTGTTCGACAAGTCCAAATATGATGCTTCGTCCAAAAACATCAATGGTTTCATTCGCCACCTGCCTGCCGGACAGAAAGCAAGCGAACGTGCCATCCTGATAGCTGAAAGCTATGGCTATGAGCTGAAGAGTGATGAAACCTATGTAACGCCGTTCGTTAGAAGGCAGTGGCTGAAAAAGAAAACTGAAGAATAAAGAAAAGCGCCCACCGAAAAATGGTGAGCGCTTTTATTTTTTCATTCCAAAAAGTCGGAGAGTTTTCCCATTCCAGAAAACTTTTCCCCAAAGTACCAAAAGTTTTCTGAACTCAGAAAAGTTTTGCTGCTATTCCAGAAGTTTTTGGTTTCGGAAAATCATGCGACTATCATTGGGGGTTCACTATCGGCGTTGCAGTTCTTGCCTGCGGGTCAATGGAATAAGTGGCATCAATGTATACCGTATTGTTTCCTGTGTCTTTTCTCACAAAAACTGGCATTACAATTTCTGTGATGGATGTTGGGTCGTTGCCATTCTCTGCATAAGTTTCAGCATATTCTTGCCAACGAATGTCAATATAGGCGTTGGAATGTGGTTCCAGTAGTGCCGCTCCTTCCGGGGTACATTCAAAGCCGTTGATAGAGCCTTTGTCCAGAATGACATCGATACGGTCGTTGGTTTTGTTTTCGTAGTAGGCTTTTGCCGTATAGCCCATGAAACTATCAGAATAAAATCCGCAAACGACCATGCTGCAGGCATTATTGTCGAACAGCACAATATCCGTGGGCTGAATCTCGTGTTTTGGTTTTGTCGCTTTCCTCCGGTATCGGCATCGATATAGTTGACCACAACACGCGGGTCCGATACGCCACTGTAATACTGGTATGCTGCGCCGCAAAAGCGTAGGTGAGTGCTGACAAGCCGTCCCAGCTTCCCTCAAACGCCTCGCGGTCAACCTTTACCGTGAATTCTGTGACATCGTCATTATATGGCAGCCTTTCTCTTTAAGCTGCATTTCTGTTATTTAATATTTGCTTTTTATTGCTGTGCAGCTTCCAACAAGAATCTGGCCTTTTCCTGAACTGCATGTTCCAGCATCTTGAGCCGCTCATCACCGAGATTATACCGACTATGCTTTTTGAACTTGAAAGTCAGCAAATGCCGCAGCTCCTGTTTCTGTTTTGGTCCCATAACATGACAAGCGACTTCATCGAAGTTTGCATACAGAGCTGGAGACAATGTCTTTTCCTGCTCGGAGAGATTGTTCAAGTCATCATCCATAACATAACAGTACAGAGATAACCCATTATCGAAGATGGGCGCAGGCTTTAGCAATTGATTTGTGTGGTTATCTACCAGGAAGCCGAAGTTACCAAGATGTCGGTCCGTATTTCGAATCACAGCATCCAGAACCAGCATATCTGCTAGGTCATCTTTCCAACCGTGAGCGTCATACCAGGCAACAATTTGGGAAATCTTGGAGGTTTCAATAAGCGTGGATGCCGGAACGAAGGAAATATCTTTGCTCGTGAACAGCTCACAGGTGGAGCAAAGCATTCCTTTCCACTTGGAAAGTCCATAAGAGATATGGTCAATTCCCATTGCCTCAGCTACCTGTGCGGCATAGAACTCAGAGTAGGGTTCTTTGCCAGTATTGGCAAAACCGCTTGTCCCGCCCTTGTAAAGCAGAACTTTACCGTCTTTTCTACGCCATGCTTTTGGTAGCATACCATTCGTTGTGAATTCAGGAGAGGACCGGAATTTCGATGCAGGAGAACTGCCATAACCTGTAAAAGCAATTTGCGATAGCACTTGACTGAATCGATTGTCGAAAAGGTTTACCTGCGCGAAAGTTTTTGGGTCATCCGGATAAGTGACCCAATAGCAATCGGTTAGGGAGAGTCCTTTGCAGATTTGTAGGATACCGATGAAATCATTCTCGCTCAAGCCATTTTTTGATAGGAAATTCTGAGCATAAGCTCTGTTTGCAGGAATCGTCCGGTGCCGCAGCCAACGGGTCAATGATTCGTTGGTGGGCTTCATACCAAGGGGTAGGTACGTCGCTTTATCTTTGTTTGTTGAGGTAATGGCAACGTCAATACCGTCAATGGTTCGTTTGGCTGTAAAATGGAGCAGGATATCATCGAATTGTTTCAGCACCAAATCCATAAAGCACCCTCCTTTCACAAATAATTTATAGGAATATTATAGCATATAGCGCTGTTCCTCTCAATGTTTGTTTTAGCAGCATTTATGCAACTTTGACCGTCTCAAATTCCCAGGTAACGGTATCCACGATACAAAAAGCCTGTGACCCGTATGGGGTTCCATCACGATAAGTAGAAAACGTATCACAGGAAAGTACTCCGCCTTCCAGATACACTTCTTTGACCGGCGTATGTCCTACCACTTGCAGATATTCGCCGCCGCGATACAGCTGCTTTGCGTCCGAATCCAGAGAAAGCTGCGGTCGATACCAGATAGGAGAGTCCATTGTCCACATTGCGTCGCTGCCCATCTGGTTAATGGCCCTGATAACAGCAATGATGTTCTTGCGATTCTGTGGCGCGATTTGAGACTCAACAAAGTAGTTGGAAAGGCCGCCGTGCATGAAAAGCGTTTTATCGATTTTGTGGATATAGGCAATTTGGCTTTTCTTTGGCAAGGCATTTGTCAACTTTTTAATTTCTTGACACACGAGTCCTCTCTTTTCCGGATGGAATCCGGTTTCCTGCTCTCCCCAAATGTAGCTCAGGTCATGGTTCCCGTAGCACCAGAGAGTATCTGGATGTTCCTTGGCAAACGTGATTGCGGTTTCATAGGTCTCCAGATACTGTGCATCACCATGTACCCCGAAATCATCTGCCAAGTCCATAAGGCAGACGGCCTTGTCCGCAATGCCCTTCTTCACGATGGCATCTGCCTGCGCAAACATCCAGGGTTTCAAATGGCAATCTGGAATGACTAAGACCTTCATGGCTCTTCACCTCTCTTTTTTGTGTTTACTATTTAGATTATATACGATTCGCACCGAACGTCGAGAATTCCGTTCTGGAGAATCATTGTGTTCGGCCGCCATGGCATCGTGCTGCCGGGCCAAGCTGAGCCACGCCAAATAATGCTGAATCGGAATTCAGTGAAATTGAATTCAACGTTTTTGAGAATACAAGAAGAGCCCCCGCCAAGCAGCGGAGGCTCGCTTTTTGTGCGGCAAAGCTCAAAGTCCTAGGGGTATTTTTCCAAACGCCAGGAAATCTCCCTCATATTTTGTGCGAAGGCACTACCTGTTCGTTCTTCCCAAGCGGTTGGGCCTGAAGCAGGGCGCTCACATCGAAACTGGAAGCGTTGTACACCGTTATGCCGTGTTCCAGAGCGTATTTCACCGTATATGCCGTGCCGCCGGTAGTCCTTGTGCAATAGGAGATACAATAAGCAGAGTAATCGACTAGATGTCGGTCTCTTAGAAGGTATACTCCCCTGCCTGGTTCTTTCGCAGCATATACTATTTTGTCTACCTGCTTGTCTATTTTCTCGGCATGCCGCTGCTGTTCTAAGCTCCATTTAGAACGGTATTCCTCAAAAGGCAAAACCTCAATAACGCGAATTCGGGGATGTGCTGCTTTCAACGAAACCAGCATATCCGCCATAAGAGTATCAAAACCTAAAGAACCGCCGATACCAAAGTAAGTGACTCCCTGCTGGATAAGTGGAATAAGCCGGTGTTCCACCCTGGCCAATATTTTGAGCTGCTCGCCCGGTGGGATATCCTTGTGCCCAACAAAGCAGCAGGTTTGCTCTCGGTATTTGCTATTCACCTTGTTTCTTCTCCTTTCGTTGCAAAATCACTTCGTCTGCTTGACACTGTTTGTGGTATAATTTTTACAACCAAAAAATGATGGAGGCTTTAGGTATGCTTGAGCTTACGAAAGAGCAAATACAACAACTTGTAGATACTATCGAGAGCAAGCAAGACTGTCATTGCAGTGTTTCCAACAGTATGCGTACTATTTGGATTACTTCTAGCGATGGAGAAAATGAGCTGCGTGTTGCTTTCCTTGGAAATTTTGCATTGGTTCTTTCTCGCGTTGAGTTTGCTCACAAACGTTGTGGTACGATGACAGCGATACTTTTTGCCTTAAAGAAAATCTGCGAAGAAAACGGCGTACACCGCATTATTATCCAATCTGTGTTGACGCCCGAAATGGAGTCATTCTGCTGCAAATCTGGTTGCAAGCCCGACCCAAACTCGACCATGGAAGTTGGTGGAGTCTTGACGGGCGATTATTTCTTCGATTTTTAGCAGGGGTCTCCGGCTGCAGCATTTTCCTTTGCTTCCACGAACCACCTGTCCTCCTCAAAGAACAGATATGTTTTGGCTCTTCCTATCTGGCAGGTATAGCGAACTCCTACTCCGCCAGTTTTCGAGTATTTCCGGGGCAACACTTCCGAGATGCAGGTGATATCGAATCTCTGGCCCGTGTCCCAGATGACTGTCCGAGGCGTTAATATGCCTTCAGGAGAGAAATCGGCAATGACCTCGACATATTTCTTAATTCTTGGTTCTGACATAGATTAGATGCTCCCCTGTGCTTCCCTGCAAATACCCGTGTGGGTGTATGGTGTGGTCTCCCTTGGCGTCACAATGAGAGAGAAACCGGTCTTTGTACATGACGGCTCGTTGTACGGAATAGTATCCGAACCGGTTCCGTATCCCGTCAATCGCGGATTCAAGCCGCTCGGTCTCTTCCTGCTTTTCGGCGCTGTACTCAAAAGATATCTGGTTTGGTTCCGTATCTGGCCGCAGGTCAATGGCACGCACGCCAACTGAGCGTAGGAGCTCACTCCACCGGTAGTTCTTCTTATACAGCTGGTAAGCTGCCTCCGCAATATCCTTTTCCTGCATCGTTGGCTGAGACAGCTTCACTTGCCGCTCGAAACTGAAAAGGCTGGAATCCCGGAGGCTCACTTCCACGCCTCGGCAACGGAAATGATTCTCCCTGAGTCTTGCCGCAACACTCTCCGAAAGCAGATAGAGGACAATCAAGACATCCTGGTCAGTCTTCAAGTCCCGTGGCGTTGTCCAGCTGTTGCCAATGCTCTTGATAGGTGCTTGAGCTTCCCTGTCCTCGTATTTTGCTACCGTTCCCGTATCAAGCCCGTTGGCGAATCCCCATAGCATGGGACCAATTTTTCCGAGTTTCTCTTTCAGAAAGCTTGGATTGGCAGCCGCCAAATCGCCGATTGTATGGATACAGTAGCTTGACAATTTTTTCCCTGTTCTGGGCCCAACATACAAGAGGTCCGTGGCAGGCAGCGGGAACACGATATTTTTCCAGTTGGATTTCGATATGACCGTGATGGCATCCGGCTTCTTATAGTCGGACCCGAGCTTTGCAAAAACCTTGTTCCAACTCACACCGATAGAACAGGTGATGCCGAGTTCATCCTTCACAGTGTCGGAGATACGCTTTGCAATTTTTTCCCCCGTTCCAAAAAGAGACCGGCTT
>OGUP01001747.1_pt1 | contig 11736 bp, 9 predicted proteins | sample 1553661 | NCBI WGS metagenome assembly OGUP01 (sample SAMEA2580026, study PRJEB22360) | human gut metagenome | biome: human gut; feature: human-associated habitat; material: faeces | place: Denmark | collected 2008/2010
CTGCGCAAACCACCGCTTCCGGCAACGCGGGCACAGTCAGCTACCCGGTGAATCTGAACACGGCTACTTTTGAGGAATTGACCGCCATTCAAGGTATCGGTGACCAAAGAGCGGCGGCGATTTTGGCCTATCGGGAGCAGATTGGCAAATATACTTCTGTGGAACAGATCAAGGATATTCGCGGTATCGGTGACGGGCTGTATGTCAAGATCGCACCGTACCTGACCGTATGAACCCGGCGCTGGAGCGGGTGCTGCGGTGGTTCTTTCCCCGTCGTTGCGCCCTGTGCGGCACGGTGGTGGCGCTGGATGAACCCCTTTGCCCGGATTGCCAAAAGGTGCGTCCCATTGCCCGGCCCAAGTGCCTGCTGTGCGGTCGTTCCAAGAAAGACTGTACCTGCAAGGGTAAGCACCATGAATACGCCGGGGTCACCGCGCCCTTTGTGTATCGGGACAGCTTGGTGACGGCTATTCATAACTTGAAGTTTTACGATTTTCCCATGCTGGCGGATTATATGGGCGACTGTATGGCTGCCGCTGTGCGAGTGGATTTCGCCGATGTGGCCTTTGACTATGTGGCTGCTGTGCCCTTTTGGCAGGGGGCGGTTGCCCCTTGGGGAGGGCCCCGCCGCAGAAAACGCGGTTATAATCAAGCGGAACTGCTGGCCCGCCGAGTGGCAGGGGCGTTGCACATTCCCTATGCGGATCTGCTGGAGAAGGTGCGCAACAATCCGGCGCAACGCAAGCAGAACGCCCGCAGTCGGCGGGTGAATGTGTACGGCGCGTATGCGGTGATCGACGACAGCGCGCTATGGGACAAGACCGTCCTGCTTATTGATGATGTAAAGACCACCGGCGCTACGCTGAACGAATGCGCTAAAATGCTGCGTATGCACGGCGCCAAGGCGGTATATGCGGCAACGGTGGCTATTGCATAGTTCAGATAATGCGCAAAAGGCGCGGCTTACCATGCGGGCGGCCGGTACGATTTGCATTGACAATCTGCGCCGGATTTGATATAGTGAAGTAAATTTGGTCGTTTAACCATAAATTTTAGATTATTTATTAACTGGAGGAATTCTCTTTGGACATACCCCTTGGGTGGCAACTTTTTATTCAGGTTATTTTGATTGCGGTCAACGCCGTTTTTGCCAGCGCGGAGATCGCCATCGTTTCTATGAACGAGTTGAAGCTGGAAAAGCTGGCGGAGGACGGCAACCGCAGAGCGAAGCGGCTGCGTAAGCTGACGGAAAAGCCGGCGGGCTTTCTCGCCACCATTCAGATCGCCATTACCCTGTCCGGCTTTTTGGGCAGCGCCTTTGCGGCGGACAACTTCTCCGATGTGATTGTGCGCTGGTTGGTGGACGATTTGGGTGTGCAGATCAAAGAAAGCACGCTGAATACCATTGCCGTGATCGTCATTACCATCATTCTGTCTTATGTGACTCTGGTATTTGGCGAACTGGTGCCCAAGCGGGTGGCCATGAAAAAGACCCAGCAGATCTCCCTGGGTGTGTCCGGGCTGATCTATGTGTCCTCTAAATTCTTTGCCCCGCTGGTGTGGTTGCTCACTTCCTCTACCAACCTGGTGCTGCGCATTCTGCGCATTGACCCGAATGGGGACGATGAAGAGGTGTCGGAAGAAGAAATCCGTATGCTGGTAGATGTGGGCGGTCAAAAGGGTATTTTTGACAAGACCGAGCAGAAGATGATCGTCAATGTTTTTGAGTTTGACGACAAGGACGCCGGCGAGTTTTCTACCCATCGTAAGGATATTCAGGCGCTGGATATTGACGACGATGTGACCACCTGGGAGAAAGTGATCTCCGCCAGTACCCATAGTCTGTACCCGGTGTTCAAGGGCTCTATCGATAATGTGGTGGCCGTGCTGGATTCCAAAAAGTTCTTCCGCATTGCCGACAAGACCCGCGCTGCGGTGAAAAAGGACGCTTTTGTGCAGCCTATTTATGTGCCGGAGACCATGAAGATCGACGTGCTCTTTGAATTGATGCAAAAGAGCCACAACCACTTTGCCGTGGTGCTGGACGAGTACGGCGGTACCGTGGGTATTATCACCATGAACGACCTGCTGGAACAGCTGGTAGGCGACCTGGATAACGACCAGGAGCTGCCCAACGCCCAGCCGGATGTGGTGCCTCTGACTGACCGCTCCTGGAAGATCAAGGGCGGCGTGTCCCTGGACGATGTGGCGGAGTTGACCGGGCTGGAGCTGCCGGTGGATACTTACGAAACCCTCAGCGGCTACATTTTTGGCCTGTACTGCACCATTCCAAAGGATGGCAGCAAGTTTGATGTGGAGACGGAGGACCTGGAAATTCAGGTGCTGGATGTGCGTAAGCACACGGTGGCTTCCTGTATTTTGACGCTCAAGGAAAAAGATGAGGCGCAGCCACAGGAATAATGCACAAAAAGTGCGGCAAGCTGTATGAACAGTTTGCCGTATTTTTTTGATTTTTCTGCTACGTGCGTATTGCAAATAATAGGGGAATACTGTAAAATTAAGACAGAAAAGATGAAGGAGCTGTCTATGGATATCGCCAGACAAAAGGAGATCGCACAAACTGTGACCGCAGGCAAGGCCGTATTGGGTATGGAGTTCGGCTCCACCCGCATTAAGGCTGTGCTGCTGGATGAGCACAATCGGATCATTGCCCAGGGTCACCACCTGTGGGAGAATCAAATGGTGGACGGTTTGTGGTCTTACAGCCAGGCGGCTATAATCGCCGGTATGCAGGACTGCTATGCCGCCTTGGCAGCAGATGTAAAGGCGGTTTGCGGCGCCGAGCTGACCCATCTGGCAGGGGCGGGGATCAGCGCCATGATGCACGGCTATTTGGCCTTTGACAGTAGCGATCGGCTGCTGGTGCCCTTTCGCACCTGGCGCAACACCAATACAGGCGCTGCGGCGGAAAAGCTGACGGCGCTGTTCAACTTTAATATTCCCCTGCGGTGGAGTGTGGCCCATTTGTACCAGTGTGTGCTGGACGGGGAGTCGCATTTGCAGCAGCTTTCATCCATGAATATCTTGGCCGGGTATGTGCATTATCTGCTCACCGGTCGGCGGGTATTGGGTGTGGGCGATGCCGCCGGTATGTTCCCCATAGACCCGGCTACCGGGCAGTATGACACAAAAATGCTGGCAGCCTTTGACCGGCTGGTGGCGGACAAGAACTACCCTTGGACTTTGGCGGATTTGCTGCCGGAGATTTTGCCGGTGGGTACGCCCGCAGGCACCCTGACCCCGGCAGGGGCGGCGCTGCTGGATCCCAGCGGTACCTTGCAGCCCGGCGCGGTTTTTTGCCCCCCGGAGGGGGACGCGGGCACCGGTATGGTGGCTACCAACAGCGTAGCGCCCGGCACCGGGAATGTGTCTGCCGGCACTTCTGTTTTTGCTATGGTGGTTCTGGATCGGCCTCTTGCCCGGGTGCACCGGGAAATTGATATGGTTACCACCCCTTGCGGTCACCCGGTGGCAATGGTGCACGCCAATAACTGTTCGTCCCAGGTGAATGTGATTGCCGGTTTGCTGCGGGATTTTGCCGCTGCTATGGGGCAGCCTGTGCCGGACGGCAAGATCTATGATTTTTTGTTTAACAGTGCTGTGGACGGTGCGCCGGATTGTGACGGGATTGTGACCTACGGCTACACCTCCGGCGAGAGTATTTTGAATTTGGACGCCGGGCGACCGTTGACGGTGCGTCGGGCAGACAGCACGGTGAATTGGCCCAATCTGATGCGCAGCAACCTGTGCGGTGCCTTGGCGGCGCTGAAAGTGGGTATGGATATTCTGACTCGGGACGAGCAGGTGCCCTTGCAGCGAATTTACGGCCACGGCGGGTTCTTTACCACCCCGCAGGTGGGGCAGCGGCTGCTGGCCTCCGCTTTGGCGGCGCCGGTTACTGTGATGGAGACAGCCGGTTCCGGCGGCCCCTGGGGTATGGCGCTGCTGGCGGCCTATATGCTGCAGCGGCAGAACGGAGAGCGTTTGGCTGCCTTCCTGGAGCGGCAGGTATTTGCCTGCTGTCAAACGGTGACGGTGGAGCCTACGGCGCAGGATGTGGCGGATTTTGACGCCTATATGCAAGCATTCCACGCAGCCCTGGACTTAGAGCGCCGGGCGGCAGAGGGAGAATAAAAGCAGATGTTAGAAGCATTAAAAGAACAAGTTTACCAAGCCAATATGGATCTGGTGCGCTACAATTTGGTGGTGCTTACCTGGGGCAATGTGTCGGCCATCGACCGGGAACGGGGGTTGTTTGTCATAAAACCCTCCGGCGTGCCATATAGTGAATTGACCCCGGCGGATATGGTGGTTATGGATCTGGCCGGCAACCGGGTAGAGGGGGAGCTGAATCCCTCGTCCGACACCCCCACCCATTTGGCGTTATATAAGGCGTTCCCGGAGATCGGGGGCATTACCCACACCCATTCTTCCTGGGCCTGTGCGTGGGCGCAAGCCGGGCGGGACATACCGGCTTACGGCACTACCCACGCGGATTTTGCCTACGGCGACATACCCTGTGCCCGTGGTCTGACGGAGGATGAGGTCAACACGGCGTATGAGGCCAATACCGGTCGAGTGATCGTGGAGGAGTTCCGCCGTCGCGGCCTGGACCCGGGGGCGTTCCCCGGTGTGCTGGTGCAGCGCCACGGCCCCTTTACCTGGGGCAAGAGCGCGGCCGCCTCTGTGGAGAACGCGCTGATCTTGGAAGAAATTGCCAAAATGGCCAGCCGCACCGAGCGCATTGCCGGGGAGCGGCCCATTGGAATTGAATCTTACCTGCTGGATAAGCATTATCTGCGCAAGCACGGCGCCAATGCTTATTACGGACAGAAAAAATAACAGAAAAGAGGAGAGTTCTTATGAAAAAACTGTTTAGCCTGACCTTGAGCCTACTGATGCTCATTGCCTGCTCCCTGGGTACGGTGTCTGCCTTTGCGGCAGAGGGAGAGGAGCCGACCCCCGTGGACCTGCGGGACTGCACAGTGACCTTGCAGTATGCTTCTACTACCTACACCGGTAAGGCTCTGCGCCCCACGGTGAAGGTGCAGTATAACGATATTGCCCTGGTCCAGGGGCAGGATTACAAGGTGCAGTACAGTGCCAATACCGCCTGCGGCACCGCCCAGGTGAAGTTGACCGGCACCGGCGATTATACCGGCGCGGTGAGCCGCAGCTTTAAGATTCTGCCCGGTCGGGTGACCGGTATGTCCACCAGCCGGACCACCACCACCATTACCATGAACTGGAAGCATGTACCCGGCGCTGCCGTGTATCGGGTGTATCAGTCTACTTCTGCAAACGGCAATTACAGCAAGGTTGCCACCGTCAGCGGCAACAAGGCCAAAATCAGCAAGCTGTCTGCCGGTAAAAAATACTACTTCAAGATTGCTGCCTGCGGCAAAAAGGACGGCTCCTACGCCGGTCCCCTCAGCGCGGTACTGAATACCGGCACCCGTCCCTCCACCGTGTCCATAAAGAGCGTGACCAAGTCCGGCACCAATTTGAAGATCCGGTGGAACAAGGTAACCTGCTCCGGTTATGAAGTGCGTTACAGCACAGATAAGAAGATGAAAAAGGGCGTTAAGACGGTGAAGATCACCAAGTCCTCCGCCACTTCCACGACCATCAAGAAAATCAAAAAGGGCAGTACATACTATGCCCAGGTGCGGGCGTACCTGTCCTTTCCCAACAAGGTATACAACGGCAGTTACAGCAAGGTGACCAGTTCCAGCTACTCCAACCTGTATGCCAGCTATTCTTCCAAGTATGTGAACAATAAGGACCGCACCACCAATCTGCGCATTGCCAGCAAGGCCATTGACGGCACCGTGATCCAGCCGGGACAGACCTTTTCCTTTAATAAAGTTGTAGGTAAGCGCACCAAGAGCCGTGGTTATAAAGAGGCCTATGTGTTCAGTGGCAGCGGCACGGTTATGGGTGTTGGCGGCGGTATCTGCCAGGTGGCTTCCACCATGTTTAATACCGCACTGCTTGCCAATGTGTCTATTGTAGAGCGGCACCAGCACAGCCAGCGGGTTACCTATGTGCCCCTGGGTCGGGACGCAGCCATTATGTGGGGCTCTCAGGACTTTCGCTGGAAGAACAATACCGGTATGCCCATTAAGATCAAAATGAGCGTAAAGGACGGTACCATCTCCTGCAAGTTCTACACCAGCAAGGAGGCAAAGCCCAAAAAGGTGAGCCTGAAAGTGAGCCAGCGCGGCAAAAACTTTACCTTGCGCCGGTATGTAGGTGGCAAGGTGAATTACACCGCCAAGTCTAAATACTAAATAAAAAGCGGCTATACCGATTTTTCGTCGGTATAGCCGTTTTTTCGTCCGCCTGTTCGTAGTAGAATAGGGGTGCGATTATTTGTGTTTGGTGTATTCCTGCACCGCCAAGGCATCGCACCGCTCATTATAGGGGTGGCCGGCGTGACCCTTGACCCAGTTAAAGGTGACGGTGTGGGTCTGCAACAGGGGCAGCAGCTGCTGCCACAGGTCAACATTCAGCGCCGGTTTGCCGTCTGCCTTGCGCCAGCCCTTGCGCTGCCAGCCGTAGACCCAGCCCTTGGTTACCGCGTCGCACACATATTTGGAGTCGGTGGTCAGGGTCACCAGGCAAGGCTCTCGCAAGGCTGCCAGGGCACGGATCACCGCCGTCAGTTCCATACGGTTGTTGGTGGTTTCCGCTTCAAAGCCGCTCATTTCTTTTTCCGTACCGTTATACACCAGTACAGCGCCCCAGCCGCCTTTGCCCGGGTTGCCGGAGCAGGCGCCGTCGGTATAAATGCTCACTTTTTTCATAAATATTACCTCGCCGGGATATTTTAGCACGCTTTGTGGCAATAATCAATACAGCGTGGCAAAATCCGTACACCGGTCCGGGGCCACTTGACATTTGGCGTTATTTATTTTATGATATATGCAATTTGTGATGTTCGGAAAACTATATTTAACAGGAGGAATCAAATCGAATGATCAATCAGAATAAGTCTGACGGTAAGGCTGCTTCCGGAAAACGGAATTCCAAGAAGCGCTACACATACCGCAGACCGGTAAAGAAAGGCGCTCCGCGGCAGAAAAAGCCGGAGGAGTCTGTTCATATTGCATTTTTAGGCGGTATGAATGAGATCGGCAAGAACATGACGCTTTATGAATACAAGGACGATATGTTCATTGTGGACTGCGGTCTGGCATTCCCTACATCGGATCTGCCGGGCGTGGACTTGGTGATCCCGGATTTTACCTATGTAGAAAAAAACAGACACAAAATCAAGGGCGTATTGGTGACCCACGGCCACGAGGACCATATCGGCGGCCTGGCATTCCTGCTTAAGCGGATCAATGTGCCCATCTATGCCACTAAGCTGACCATCGGCCTGATCCAGGGCAAACTCAAGGAGCACGGCCTGCTGAACAAGGCCAAGCTGGTGGAAATCCGCCCCCGGGACAACATCACTCTGGGTGCCTTTAATATTGAATTTATCCATGTGAACCACTCCATTCCGGACGCGGTAGGTCTTGCCATCCGCTGCCCGGCAGGCGTGATTATCCAAACCGGCGACTTTAAGATTGACACCACCCCGGTAGACGGAGATATGATCGATCTGGCTCGCTTCGCCGAGTATGGCAAAAAGGGCGTTTTGGCACTGCTTTCCGATTCCACAAATGCAGAGCGCCCCGGCTATACCATGAGCGAGCGCAAGGTGGGCGAGAGCTTTGAGCAGCTGTTCCGCAAGGCACACAATAAGCGCATTGTGGTGGCGACTTTTGCTTCCAATATCCACCGGGTGCAGCAGATTATTGATGTGGCCCAGTCCAGAGGGCGTAAGGTGGCCGTGACCGGCCGCAGCTTGGAAAATTTGGTTCAGGTGGGCCAGGATCTGGGTTACCTGAATGTGCCGGAGAATATTCTCATTCCCATTGACGCCATTAAGCGTTACCCGGACGATAAACTGGTGATTATTACCACCGGCAGCCAGGGCGAGCCCATGTCCGCCTTGACTCGGATTGCCTTTGGCGAGCACCGCAAGGTAAATATCGGTCCCAACGACTATGTAATCATTTCCGCCACGCCCATACCCGGCAACGAGAAGATGGTGGGCAATGTGGTCAACGAGCTGATGAAGCACAATGTAGAGGTGATCTACGAAAAGATGTACGAGGTACATGTCAGCGGCCACGCCTGTCAGGAAGAGCTGAAATTGATGATGGGTATTGTTAAGCCCCAGTATTTCATTCCCGTGCACGGCGAGCAAAAGCACCTGCAAAAGCACGCCGGGCTGGCTATGTCCATGGGCTATGATATGAAGCACATTTACCTGGGCAATATCGGCGAAAAAATCTCTCTAAGCAAGACGGAGATGAAACAGATCGAGACCGTGCCCGCCGGCGAAGTGTATGTAGACGGCTTAGGCGTGGGCGATGTGGGCAATATTGTTTTGAACGACCGTAAGCACCTGTCCCAGGACGGCATTATCATTGTGGTGGCCACTTTGGACGCGGAGACCGGCGATGTGGTCAGCGGCCCGGATGTAGTGTCCCGCGGGTTTGTCTATGTGAAGGAGAACGAAGACCTGATGAACAAGGCCCGCGACCTGGCTTGCCATGTGATCTACGATTACTACGATGTGAAGGGTCGGGATTGGAACACCGTTAAGTCCAAGCTGCGGGATGAAATCTCCCACCTGATGTATGAAAAGACCAAGCGCAGCCCCATGGTGCTGCCCATTTTGATGGAGATTTAAGGAGAAGCGTATGAAAGTCATTTTGAAACAAGATGTAAAAGCGCTGGGCAAAAAAGGCGATTTAGTAAATGCCTCGGACGGCTACGCCCGCAACTTTCTCTTTCCCAAGGGGTTGGCGGTAGAGGCCAATGCCACCGCTATGAACGAGTTTAACTCTAAGGAAACGGCCAAGAAGTTCCACAAAGCCGAGGAAGTGAAAGCGGCCACCGCCGACGCACAGAAGCTGGAGGGCAAGACCTTTCAGCTGAAAGCCAAGGCCGGTGCCAACGGCAAACTGTTCGGTTCTGTCACCTCTAAGGATGTGGCGGCGCAGATCAAAACGGATCTGGGCGTGGAGATCGACAAGCGCAAGATCGTGATGGATGACATTAAGACTTTTGGTACCGTACAGGCAGAAGTGAAAGTCTATGCCGGGATTACGGCAAAGATCCTTGTACAGGTGACCGAGGCATAAGAGAAATCCAACCAATATAAACGGTGATGAAAATGGCGGAAGCAACAACGACCGGCGGCGTGGCGCTGCCGTACAATTTAGAGGCGGAACAAAGCGTATTGGGCTGTATTCTGCTGAATTCCGGCTGTATGGAGGAGGTGCTGATGCACCTGAAGGCAGAGAGCTTTTATCTGCCTCAACATCGAGCCATCTTTGGCGCCATGCTGTCCATGTACACCTCTTCTCAGGCCAATATTGACCCGGTACTGATTGCCGATGTGCTGGCCAAAGAGGGACATTACGATGTGGCAGGCGGCAGGGAATACCTGGTGCAGCTGGCAAACAGTGTGCCCTCTACGGCCAATGTAGCCAGCTATGCCAAGATCGTGAAGGAGCAGTTTTATCTTCGAACCCTGATCCAAACGGCTCGGGAGATCATGGACGATGCGGCCAGCGGTGAGGGCGACGCCTCCTCTATCTTAGATGCGGCAGAGCAGAAGATCTATGATATTCGACAGGGTAAGGACACCGGCGGCCCCACCAAGGTCAGCGAGGTGATCGTCAACGGCGTGTATGACCGCCTGGGTAAGCTCACCGGCGAGGACAAAGAAAAATATAAGGGCATTCCCACCGGCTTCGGTCTGCTGGATACTTACATTACCGGCCTAAATAAGTCGGACTTTATCCTGATCGGTGCCCGCCCGGCTATGGGTAAGACCAGTTTTGCCCTGAACCTGGCGTCCAATGTGTCCATGATGGCGCGCAAAAAGTGCGTGTTCTTTAGCTTGGAGATGACCAAGGAGCAGTTGGCGGAGCGTTTGCTGGCGTCCCAGGCCGGTGTGCCCAGTCATAAGCTGCGTACCGGCGAGCTGGACAACGACGAGTGGGTGCGCCTGGGCAATGCTGCCGGTCAATTTAATGATGTAGAGTTGTATTTAGACGATACTTCTTCTATCACCGTGCCGGAGATCAAGTCCCGGGTGCGGCGCATGAAAGATGTGGATGTGATTATGATCGACTATCTGGGCTTGATCAAATCCGCCACCCGCAAGGAAAACCGTGTGCAGGAGGTGTCCGAGATTACCCGCCAGCTGAAAATGCTGGCTAAGGACCTGATGATCCCGGTGATCTGCTGTGCCCAGTTGGCCCGTAGTACCGAGGGGCGAGGCAAGAACCATAAGCCCCAGCTGTCCGACCTGCGAGAGTCCGGCTCCATTGAGCAGGACGCGGATATTGTGATGTTCCTCTACCGTGAGGATTACTATCGCAGCGAGGTGGATGAGGACAAGCAGGATGACATCGACGAGAACCATACGGAGCTGATCGTGGCCAAGAACCGCCACGGCGCAACCGGCACCATTGAGATGACCTTTGACAAGGAATTCACCCGCTTCCGTGCGGTGGACAAGACAGCCAATGCATTCTGATTTGTTTGACCGGATTGACCGGACGGTAACGGAACACAATATGCTGTGCCCGGAGGACCGGGTGGTGGCAGCTGTGTCCGGTGGGGCGGACTCCATGTTATTGCTTCACTACCTGCTCAGCCGCAGGGAGCGGTGGCAGCTGAAGATCACCGTTGCCCATGTGGAGCACGGCATTCGGGGCGAAAGCTCTCGGGCGGACGCTGCCTTTGTGCGGGATTTTTGCGCCCGGCAGCATTTGTCTTATTTTGAAAAAGCAATCGACGCACCCGGAGAGGCCAAGGCTGCCGGTATGGGCGTTGAGGCGTATGCCCGGCAAACGCGGTACGCCTTTTTTCAGTCGCTCGGCTGTGATCGGATCGCCACGGCGCACACGCTTTCGGATTCTGTGGAGACCATGCTGTTCCGCTTGGCTCGGGGCACCGGGCTGCGAGGACTCACCGGCATTGCGCCGGTGCGGGGCAAGATTATTCGTCCGTTGCTGGACTGCACCGGAGAGGAAGTGCGGGCGGCATGCACGGCGCTGCATATCGACTATCGGATCGATGAGAGTAACGCCGATGAGCGGTACAGCCGCAATGCTATTCGCCATACGCTGGTGCCGGATTTTGACCGGGTGCACCCGGGCTTTATGCAAAATGCCGCCCGTACCTTGCAGAATTTGCAAGCGGACGAAGCCTATTTGCAGGCGCAGACTGCCGAACTTTTACAGGCGGCAAGAACTTTAAACGGTTTGCAAACGGCGGTACTTACTGCCGCACCGCTGCCCTTGCGCCGTCGGGCCGTGACCGCTTACTTAGAAGAAAAGCACTTCCCGGTGGATGCGCTGCACCTGGCACAGTTGGACGAGTTGCTTGCGTCCGGCGGACGGCTGCAGCTGCCCGGCGGATTTGCCCATGTACAGCGTGGGGTGCTGACTCTGGAAGCGGCAGGTGCGCCACCGGCGGCAGCAATTGCTTATGAACAAATCGTGGTATCTGTTGCGGAATTTTTAACGATTCGTGAATTATCGCAAATAAAAATTGATTTTTATTGCGACTATGATAAAATAACAGGCAGTGTTCGCTTTCGGCAGCGGCAGGCAGGGGATCGCATTTCTCCCGCCG
>OGUP01001753.1_pt1 | contig 11701 bp, 8 predicted proteins | sample 1553661 | NCBI WGS metagenome assembly OGUP01 (sample SAMEA2580026, study PRJEB22360) | human gut metagenome | biome: human gut; feature: human-associated habitat; material: faeces | place: Denmark | collected 2008/2010
AATAGATTTCTTGATTGCTAAAAATAAGATTACTTCAAAACATAATATTTCGCCGATAGAAGTAAAATCTGGGAAAAATTATACATTTTCTTCTTTAAATAAGTTTAAAAATAAATATAAAGAATACTTATCAACATCATATGTTTTACATATAGAAGACTTGAGGGTAGAGGACGAAATAGTATTTTTACCAGTATATATGACTTGTTTGTTATAGAAAAAAGATGCAACATAAAATTTAATTATAAGTATAATTCTAGTTTTTTAGTTAAACTAGAATTTACTTTTGAAAATAAAATATGCAAAAACTTGAAAATTAAATAAAATTACGCTACAATATATTGATGAAATTAAATTTGAAGAAAGGGTTAATCAAGGTTTATAGATTTTTTATAAGATTGATTATACGAAAAAGTTAATGGCAGATAAATTAATTATTGTTGAGTCGCCTGCAAAGGCTAATACTATAAAAAAATTCTTAGGTGGAAATACGAAAGTAGTTGCATCTATGGGGCATATAAGGGATTTACCAAAATCTAAGCTTGGAGTTAATATTGAAAATGATTTCGAGCCAGAGTACATAAATATTAGGGGAAAGGGAGATTTAATAAAATCTTTGAAAAAAGATGCCAAAAGTGCAAAAACTGTGTATCTTGCAACCGACCCTGATCGTGAAGGAGAAGCTATTGCTTGGCATTTGGCTCATATTTTGGAAATTCCAGAAGATAGTGTATGTAGAGTTACTTTTAATGAAATAACAAAAGAAACTGTACAACAATCTATAAAAAAACCAAGAAAAATAGATATGAATTTAACAAATGCACAACAGGCAAGACGTGTGCTTGATAGAATTGTGGGTTATAAAATAAGCCCATTATTATGGAAAAAGGTAAAACCAGGGCTATCTGCAGGAAGAGTTCAATCTGTTGCAGTAAAGCTAATTGTAGACAGAGAAAATGAGATAAGAAACTTTGTACCAGAGGAATATTGGAACATTTATGCTATCTTATTAGATGAAAAGTCTAATAAGGAATTTGAGGCTAGATTGTATGGCAAGGGAAGCAAGAAAATAGAATTACACAAAAAAGAAGAAGTTGATGCAATTCTAGAAAATATCAAGGGCGGAAAATACATTGTAACTGATGTGAAAAGAGGAGAGAAGAAAAGAACTCCTGCACCACCATTTACAACAAGTACTATGCAACAAGAGGCTTCAAGAAAATTAGGATTCACACTAAAAAAGACTATGTCTGTTGCACAAGGATTATATGAAGGTGTGAAAATTCCTGAAAAAGGTAGTGTTGGACTAATTACTTACATGAGAACAGACTCTACAAGAATTTCAGAAGAGGCAAGAGCTGCTGCAAAAGAGCAAATAAGCAAAACCTATGGAAGTGAGTATTACGAAAATAGGTATTACAAAAAGAGTAGCGAAGCACAAGATGCCCATGAAGGTATACGCCCAACATATATTTATATAACACCAGAAAGCATAAAAGATTCACTTACAACAGACCAATACAAATTATATAGACTGATATACAACAGATTTTTAGCAAGCCAAATGTCAGCTGCAGTATATGATACAATAAATGTTGATATTAAAGTAAACGATTATGTATTCAAGGCAAGTGGTCAAAACTTAAAATTTAAAGGTTTTATGACTCTATATGTAGAAGGGAATGACAATGGACAAGAGGAAGAAGATTCAACATCAATTCCAACATTAGAGGTAAATCAAGAAGTTAAAAAGAAAAAATTGAATGCAAAACAAAGCTTTACAGAGCCACCAGCAAGATATACAGAGGCAAGTTTGGTAAAGGAGCTAGAAGCTAAGGGAATAGGTAGACCAAGTACATATTCTCCAACAATTACAACAATATTGGAAAGAAGATATATAGAAAAAGAGAAGAAACAATTAGTTCCAACAGAACTAGGAGAAGTTGTAAACAAATTATTAACAGAAAACTTTGGAGATATAGTAGATGTTGAATTTACTGCTAAGGTAGAAAACGAATTTGATGAAGTTGCATCTGGAAAAGAAGAATGGAAACAAATATTGCGTGATTTCTATCCACCATTTGAAAATGAGCTTGAAAAAGTTGATAAAGAGCTAGAACATGTAAAACTAGAAGATGAAGTTTCAGATGTACAGTGTGATAAATGTGGAAGAATGATGGTAGTAAAAATGGGAAGATTCGGTAAGTTTTTAGCATGCCCTGGTTACCCAGAGTGCAAAAATGTAAAACCATTCGTTGTAACTATAGATGAACCATGCCCAGTATGTGGTGGCAAAGTTCAAGTTAGAAAAACAAAAAGAAGAAGAAACTACTACATATGTGAAAATAATCCAAAGAGCTGTAATTATATATCTTGGAACAAGCCTAAAAAAGGAGAGGTTTGGACTCCAGAAGAAGTAAAAGAAGAAGGCAGTACAACTACTAAGAGAGCAAGAAAAACAACAAAAACAGCAACTAAAAGAACAACTGTTAAGAAAATAGCAACTAAGAAAAAAACAGCAAAAACTACTACAAAGGAAACTAATAAAAAATCTACAGGCAAGAAAAAAGAATAAAATAAAAAGCACCACGGTCTATATTATGAAGTATAATAAGAATGTGGTGCTTTTTATTTAGTAATGTACATTGATTAATACTTGATTTTTCATAAACAAAGAAAAAAATATCCTTAAGTAATGAACTTAAGTTGAATTAATCTATGTAATAATATCATTAAAAAATAATTGTAGCAATAGACTAAAGGAAAAAAATCAAAATGATACAGTTTTGAAAGTTATCTGTAATTTTTATGTAACAATTAAACAACTAAAGTATTTACAACTGTTTGCGTGTTATCTATTAGTCCTTAAGTTCATTACTTAAGGATTACTTAGGAGGGAGTAAATTTTATGAAAACGAAAGAAATGAAAGGAATAACACTAGTGGCACTAGTTATAACAATAGTGGTTTTGTTAATTCTAGCCGGAGTAAGTATCAATACCGTATTAGGTGATGATGGAATAATAAAAAAGGCAAAAGAGGCGGCAGAAGCAACAAAACGAGCAAGTGCGGAAGAAGAGATGAACAGATTGGTATTAGAATATCAATTAGCATCAAAAGATGAAACATTGGAAAGTTTCTTGCAAGAAAAAGTAACAGAAGGAAGAATAGACGGAGTAACAGATAATGGAGATGGAACAATAACAATAACAAAAAAAGTAGAAGGAAAAGATTATACAATAACAGTAAAAAAGCCAGTAGCACCAACGCCAAGTGTAAAGGTAGGTGCAATAAGAGTAGTATCAGATAGTACGGGAGCAGGCTCAAGTCTAGGAGAAGCAAGTACAAGAAAAGGTACAACATTATACATAATGATTGAAAGTACAATATCTGGAGGAACAACAACAGTAAGTCCACAAGTACCATATGCAGTAACAGAAAATGGAACATATAAATTTACAGTAACAGGAACAGTAGATGGAACAGCATATACAAAAGAAGTGAGTGTAACAGTAAATCAATTTAAAAATTCAATATTAGAAGATATAAATATCAAAATAGGAGATAGTGTAAACTACACATATGATTCGGCTGGGAGTTATTCTCTTTCATCAACATATAGTGGATACAGTAGTAATCAAACAATAGCCCAAACAACAGGGTTAACATGGAAAGTGCTAAATGTAGATAAAGAAAATGATACAGTAGATATAATAAGTACAAACCCAACAAGCAGTACCGTAACTTTTGCTAATATATTAGGCTATAATAATGGACCATATTTAATGAATGAAATATGTAAAGCTCAATACAGTAATAAAACATTAGGAGTAAACGCAAGAAGCATAAACTTGTTAGATATGGAAAAGCACTTAACACCAACAGGAATAACAAATAGAAATGCATATACAGATGCAGTAAAATATGGAACAACAAAAACATATACAAGTGGTACAAAATACCCAAGTCTGTATGCAAATCAAAAGGGAGCAGGACCAAATATAACAGCAGCAGATGCAAGTGCAAAAATAACACAACCAAAAACAGACGCAGGAAATGACCCATATGAAGAGAGTAAACCAATAGCAACAACAGAGCCAACAACTGATAACACATCAGGAACAGGAAATCCATTAACAGTAACGCAAACATATTATAATATAGCTATAGATAATACTAATTATGGAACTGCATCAAGTATACTAGCAAATGGTACGCCGTTCTGGGTGGCTGCGCGTTGTGTCAATACGTTCTCAAATTTTGCTCGCTTTGGCCTTCGCTATGCGGGCACGGACGCTAACGGCTACCTTATGTTCGATTCGGTTGGTGACACGTACGGCGATCGCTATGCTCTTCGCCCCGTAGTTTCTCTACCATCTAGTCTCCTAACAGGAGAGCAGACAAATGGAGCTTGGAACTTGAGCAAGTAGAAAAAATGGACCTTGTCAAGATTAGTGTGTAAATTTTTTTAATAATTTTTATTAGTAGTGCAGAAATTGTACTACTAATTTTTATATTCAATTTTCAATGTGCTCTTTTATTTTATAAATTCACATAATTTAGATATCTGTTTCCAAATAGAGATATTAGTTGTTTTCTTATTGTTTCCTAATTTTGCATTGGCTTTTTCCATTTTTCACTAAGTTCTCGTATTCTTAAAAACATTACCTTATAAACAGAGCTTTCACTTGGAAATGCTCCTTTTCCTCTGGTAACCTTTCTTAAAGCTGAATTTACTGATTCTATTGCATTTGTGGTATATATACATTTTCGTATTTCTGCGGGCAACTCAAATAATGGCTCTAAATAAACCATAAATTCTTCCACTTTTTTTACTACTCTTTTCTGCTTTTCGCCGTATTCTTTTTGGAAAAATTCAAGCTGTATCTTTGCCTCGTCTATATTGCTACTTTTATATATTTTCTTAAAATTTCCGATTATTTCTTTTGCTTCTTTTTTGGGACATAAGCCATAAATATTTCTTGTTAAATGTACTACACATCTTTGACTCTGTGTCTTTGGAAAAACTTTCTCTAATGAGCCTTTAAAGCCTGCTACACCATCACTACACATATATAAGATGTCTTCAACTCCACGTTCTTTTAAATCTTCAAATACATTGCTCCAAAAACTGCTAGATTCACTTTTGTCTATCCACATACCAAGTATTTCTTTGTATCCGTCTACATCTACTCCTATTATGACATACACTGCTTTCTTTGAAGTCGTTATATCATCTTTTATTGGTACGTATAAGCAATCGGCATATGTAAATACATACATTGGCTTTAATTTACGCTTTTTCCATGTTTCTACCTCTTCTGATACTGTGGATATAAGCCTTGATATTTCGTCTTTGTTGATTTTTATTCCATAAATATCTTTTAATGTTTGTTCTATATCTCGGAAGCTTACTCCTTTGGCATATAATGCTATGCATTTTTCCTCGAAGCCTGTTAATTTTGTTTGTCCTTTTTCTATTATCTTGGGCTCAAATTTGGAATTTCTATCTCTTGGTGTTTTAATTTTAATATTACCATATTTTGTTTTAACAAGCTTAGTTTTACAATAACCATTTCTGAAATTCTTTTTTTCATTTTTTCTATGTTCATACTTCGAATATTCTAAATGATTGTCTAATTCTGCATCTAAAAGCTTTTGCATTAATGGTTGTAATAAACCGTCTAAATAACTCTCTACATCTAAGCTATTCTGTATTTTTCCTTCCTTAAATTGTTTTACTGCTTCTTCTATTATCATATCATTTATGCTCTTTTTTTCTTCTTTTTTATTACTCATCTTCTCTTTCCTTTATATAAAGTCTATTTTTGGATATAATTGGATTATATCATTTAAAATCCATAACCATTCTCTTTTCTTGAATGATATAAATCCAAAATAATTGTCTATTGTGCCTAATTTGTCATATATCTCTTCAAATTCGGTTATGTAATTGTTATTGCTATTAAACGATAATCTTATTCTATCATAAAACTCCATGTTTGCGGAATGCTTAAATAATAAAAATCTTATATTTTGACTATATTTATATATGTTTTCCATATTGCATAAATATTTTGATATTAATTTTTGCTGTATTACATTGTTGTATATTTCGCTGAATTTCTTCATTTCTTCTTTGTATTCTGTTAACGTTTTCTGTGTGTATAATAAATGTAATTTACTTGCTAATTTCTTTGAATCTCTTTCTGGACTATATTTATAAAACTTTGGTACTAAATCTGTTAATGAATCTACAAATATGATATCTGGAAATGCTATTTTGGCAGTCCTTTTCATATTTCTATTATCATCTACTGATAAGAACAAAATATTCTTTAAGCCTCGACTTTTCAATGATTCAAAACAATCTAACCAAAATCTATTATTATTTACTCTGTCTTGATATATGTTTAAAAATTGCCTGTAACCTTTTATGTCTATTCCTATTAAAGTGTAAATATCGCTCTTTTCGATGTAATCTCCCTTCTTTATATTAATCTCATTTTTTATTGCATACACTACTATGTATGTTTCGTCTAACCTCCTCGTACTACATTCTGATAATGTTAATTTATTCATTCTTTACTCCTTTCGTGAGCACAAAAAATATGATGTGTAAATAAATTTACACACCATATAATACACTATCGCCCTACCTAACTATTAAGCCCAAGAAAGTCTTGGGTTTTTATAATTCTATTTTTTCCTCAAAACATCTTGTAAAAAATATTTATTTATTATAGAATAGGGATGTTTACGGATGCAGAGGTGAAAAATGAGATTTATAGGAAACAAAACGAATTTATTAAATGATATACAAAAGGTAATCAAAGAAAATTGTGATGGAAGCGAGAAGGTATTTTGTGATTTATTTTCTGGTACTTCATCAGTCGCAAGATTTTTTAAAAATGAATACAAAATCATATCTAATGACATGTTATATTTTTCATATGTGTTGCAAAAGGCAACAATTCAGAATAATCAGATTCCGGAGTTTAAAAAAGTAAAAATAGCATTGAATATAAAAGATGTATTTGATTATTTGGAAAATGCTCCTATTGATATAAAAGATGGATTTGTGTATTCTAATTATTCTCCACATGAGAAATGTGAAAGAATGTATTTAACAACAGAAAATGCTCAAAGAATAGATTTTATTCGAACAACAATAGAACAATGGAAAAATGAAGAACTTATTAACGAAAATGAATATTATTATTTGTTAGCATCTTTACTTGAAGGAATTCCATTTGTATCTAATATAACTGGAACATACGGAGCATATTTAAAAGAGTGGGATAGAAGAGCATTAAAAAAATTTGAGCTTATTAGATTGAATGTTATCGATAATAATTGTGATAATGAATGTTATAATACAGACTCTAACAAATTGATAGAGCAAATAAGTGGGGATATACTTTATTTGGATCCTCCATACAATGAGAGGCAGTATTTACCAAATTATCATCTACTTGAAACAATTGCTAAATATGATAATCCGATAATAAATCGGTAAAACAGGAATAAGAGAATATGCAAATCAAAAATCAGATTATTGCATTAAAAGCAAAGTTTACAATGAACTGGAAGAATTAATAAAAAAAGCCAATTTTAAACATGTTATTTTAAGCTACAATCAAGATGGAATTTTATCTGAAAAAGAAATAGAAGGAATTTTAAAAAAATATGGAATTACTAATACATATAGGTTATATAAAATTCCTTATAAGCAGTATCAAAATAAATTAACTAAAAAATTGGATATGCATTATGAATATATTTTTTACATAAAAAAGGAAAAAATGAGTAATAAACAGCCTGAAGTTTATTTTTATGTTCCATATGCAGACGTGTTACAAGTTAGAGAAGACGAGGAAAAATATACATATGCTAATGGAATTGTTTCAAGAAGAAAATTTTTAAAGAGTCCGCTGAATTATATTGGTGGAAAGTATAAATTATTACCACAATTAATAGAATTCTTTCCAGAGAAAATAAACACTTTTGTGGACTTGTTTTCAGGGGGATTTAATGTTGGAATAAATGTAGATTGTAATAAAGTTATATGCAATGACATGAATACATTTATTATAGATTTATATAAAGAACTATATAGTAAACCAATAGATGAAACTCTAAACAAAATAACAGGAAGAATTAATGAATATGGATTATCTAAAGAAAATGAAGAGGCTTTTAAGAAATTTAGGGATTATTACAATAAAACAAAAGAACCAATAGACTTATATACTTTGTCATGTTATTCATTTAATTATCAGTTTAGATTTAATAACAATAAAGAATATAATAATCCATTTGGAAGAAACAGAAGTCAATTTTCAGACAATATGAAATCAAACTTAATTCTTTTCACCGAAAAACTAAAAAGTATGAATGTGGAGTTTTTATCCGAACCATTTGATAAAGTAGATTTAAGTAAATTAAATAGTGAAGATTTTGTATACTGTGATCCTCCTTATTTAATAACGACTGGCTCGTATAATGATGGCAATAGAGGGTTTAAGGATTGGAAAGAAGAAGAAGAAATACAATTATATAAAGTACTAGATGAATTAAATAAAAGAAAAGTAAAATTTGCATTGTCAAATGTTATTGAACATAAAGGAAAAGAAAATATACTTTTAAAAGAGTGGAGTAAAAAATATAAAACAATATATTTGACAAGTGATTATTCAAATTCGAGTTATAATACTAAACGTGATAAGAGCATAGAAGTATTAATTATAAACTACTAGGAGGATAAAATGATTGAATTAAGAAAGATGGAAAATAGAAAATTTAGAACTTTTGGCTGGGTACAAGATCCGAGTGACTTTAAGTCCTTATATAATGTTGTTGCAATTTTTGATAATACATCAGAAGTACATAAGCAATTAGTTGATGAAAGAATAGAAAAGCTTATAGAAGAAAAAGACGGAAGAAGCCATTTTTTAGAAGTAATGAGAAGTAAACCATTAAAAATAAAATACACGGATTTAATAGGAACGGCATTTACACCTAGGTCAAGTGCAAGATGCAATGGAATTGTTCAAGCTACAGTAGAAGGACAAAAAAGAAAATTTATTAGCGATTGGCCAGCAGATAATTTTGTTAGATGGGCTCATTGCCTAGGATTTATACAGTACAATTATGAGGACGATACTTTTGAAATAACAGAAAAAGGGCTAAAATGGATTAAAACAAAAGATGCTAGTGAAGGTAAGCTATTGTTGGAAGAGGCAATTCTTAGTTATCCACCGGCAATTAGAATTTTAAGGTTGCTGTCAAATGGAAAAGTAATGACAAAATTTGAACTGGGCTCTAACTTGGGATTTATAGGGGAAGATGGTTTTACAAGCATTCCTCAAAATGTATTAATTATGACATTAGCAACAACAGAGTCTATAAATGAAAAAAATAAAATTAAAACTAACACAGAAGGGTCTTCAGATAAATACGCCAGAATGATAGGAAAATGGTTGACAGAACTAGGATTGCTGAAACAAGTTACGAAAGAAATTGTAGTGGCTATTGGTGGAAAAGAATACAAAGAAGAAATAGGACAATCATATATTATAACTAATGAAGGATTAAAGGCACTTAATAGGGCAGAAGGAAAAAGTAGATTTTGTAGAATTTCTAAGAATGTATCATGGGAAATGATGGCGACGAAAGGAAATGATAGAAATTATATAAGAACGAGAAGAAGTATAATACTTAAAATCTTAGCAGAAAGTAAAAAAGGACTAACTATAGACGAAATAAAAAACAAATTGGAATCTTATGAGATTTTTGAATTACCAAGTGCTATAAGTGATGATATTTGCGGATTAACTAATATAGGGCTAAATATTGATTACAAAAGTGGGAAGTATTATTTTAATGATATAATTATGGACTTTGTAATTCCAATAATTATTAAAGCTGAAAAATCGGAATTCTTAATTGAAAAAGATAAATTAAGAGAAAAACTAGATACACTACCACACGATTATTTGTCTATGGTAGATTTAGCATATGATAGTAAACAAAATAGATTATTTGAGATGAAAACAATAGAATTACTGATAAATGAATGTAATTATAAGGGGCTACATTTAGGTGGAACACGAAAGCCAGATGGAATTGTATATACTAATAATGAAGTTGAGAATTATGGAATAATAATTGATACGAAAGCTTACTCTAAAGGGTACAATTTACCAATTTCACAAGTGGATGAAATGACAAGATATGTTGAAGAAAACAATAAAAGAGAAAAGAAACGTAATCCAAATGAATGGTGGAATAATTTTGATAGTGATGTAAAAAAATTTTATTTCTCATTTATTTCTGGAAAATTTGTTGGAAATATTGAAGAAAAACTCCAACGTATAACACTGTTTACTGAGATTTATGGAAATGCAATAACTGTAACTACATTGCTATATATAGCCAATGAAATAAAAGCTAATAGAATGAAAAAATCAGACATTATGGAATATTTTAATGATAAAGTTTATTAGTAAAAAAATATGTAAAGTAAAAAAGAATGAAATACCTAAAATTTGGAAATTTATTCCTAGTTTTAGGTGTTTTTTTTATTTTTACTCTTAAAATAAGGTTCTTGAAATTATCATTCTCATCAAATTTGTAAATTTCACAAAATGCCCAATTTTACTTGACTTTTTGCCCATTTGCGTATAATATATTAGTAGAAAATTATGGATTAAAAAATCTATAAAAAGTTTGTGAATTTAATAAGAGTTAGTAAGAAATGGAGGATTCTATGGGAGAGGTTATAGTAATAACATCAGGAAAAGGTGGAGTAGGAAAAACAACTACAACAGCAAATCTTGGTTCTGCTCTTGCCCTAAAAGGAAAAAAAGTTGTATTAGTAGATACTGATATTGGCCTTAGAAACCTTGATGTTGTAATGGGACTAGAAAACAGAATAGTATACGATATAGTAGATGTTGTTGAAGAAAAATGTAAACTAAGACAAGCCCTTATAAAAGATAAAAGGTTTGAACAGTTATTCCTATTACCAGCTGCTCAAACTAGAGATAAAAGTGCTATAAATGAAGAACAAATGAAAGAACTAACTAGCAAACTAAAAGAGGAATTTGACTACATTATAATTGACTGTCCTGCTGGAATAGAGCAAGGCTTCAAAAATGCAATCGCAGGAGCAGACAGAGCTATAGTAGTAACAAATGCAGAAATATCTTCAATCAGAGATGCAGACAGAATTATAGGATTATTAGAAGCGTCTGAGATTAGAAATCCAGAGCTAATTGTAAATAGATTAAGACCAAACATGGTTAAAAAAGGAGAGATGATGGATGTTGACGATATTGTTGACTTACTATCAATCAATCTTTTAGGCGTTGTGCCAGACGATGAGTTTATAATTACTCAAACAAATAAAGGAGAACCTGCAGTAATAAACAAAAAAGCTCCATCAGGAAAAGCATATTTAGAAATTGCAAGAAGAATTCTTGGTGAAAATATTGATGTTACAATTCCGGGCAGAGATGAAGGATTTTTTACCAAAATAAAAGGCATATTCAGAAAAAAATAGTGGAGGGTACATAATGTTTGAGAACGTAATTAATTTCTTTAAAAAGATTGGAAAGAAAGACCAGATAGAAGCAAAATCTAAGGATACAGCAAAAGAAAGGTTACATTTAGTTTTAATGCAAGATAGAGCAAATGTT
>OGUP01001758.1_pt1 | contig 11690 bp, 10 predicted proteins | sample 1553661 | NCBI WGS metagenome assembly OGUP01 (sample SAMEA2580026, study PRJEB22360) | human gut metagenome | biome: human gut; feature: human-associated habitat; material: faeces | place: Denmark | collected 2008/2010
CCTGCATACCGAGTCCGGCAGAAACCTTGAACAGGGAAGGAGTGAACGCGCCTACCCCCTTAGTAAAAGGTTGGGCTTTCAGGTCCTTTATCTCATCTTTGGAGAAGGTATTGCTTTTCCCGGCAAAGCTGCCCAAAGTACTGATTTTCTTGGTAGCAATGATATAATCCTTCTTCATGAAACTGTCCCCTTCCGTAAAAACGGGAAGGACATCACGATAGAATTGTACGCTCAGCAATACAATCATCATGCCGAAGAGATTGGCGAGGAAAAAGCCTGCCAACTGTCCGACACTGATGTGCTGGCGGAGAAGTTTCCAAACAAGTCGGTTCATATTAGCCACATTTATAATTGATAAATTTCATCATAATCCAATTCCAGATGTTTGCCGATGGAAGTCACTATGATTCCCGCTCCTTGGCGGCTGGCTTCTTCTGTCAGCAGCCTGCCCATGATTGTTCCGTTCTCGTCATCCAGATGGCTGACGGGTTCGTCCAGGAAGATGAAGTCGAAAGGCTGGCAGAGGCTGCGGATAAAAGCGACTCTTTGTTGCTGGCCGAAAGATAGCTTCCCGGCTTTTTCGTTTACCTTGTCGGCAATGCCGATTGCCTCGAATAGGGTAAGGACTTCTTTCCTTTTTTTGAAGTTGGTAAGCCGGTTCTTCAGTTGTATGTTCTCGATGGCGGTAAGTTCGGGAAAGATACGCAACTCCTGAAAAAGAATGCTGAGGGAGTGTTTGCGTATATCTATCCAGTCATTGACGGAGAGTGAACGGATATTGCGCTCATCAAAGTTGATGATTCCCTGATAATCGTTGCGGTAACCGTAAACATAGCTGCAAAGCGATGATTTTCCGGTGCCCGAAGCGGCTTCTATGAGATAACGTTTCCCTTTGTGGAACGTAATGTCCCGATGCCATACGTCTGAGGTAATGGCATCACGGTCGGCAAACACTTGAGGTAGTGTTTGCCGTAGGTGAATCCTATTCATGAGTGGTATTAATCCTTAATCTCTAATCCTTAATCCTTAAATTACATTCCTGCAAACTGCTTGATAAAGTCCACAATCTGTTTCAGTGCATTAACATTCTTGTTCTTCAGCTGCAGGGTGACGGTTGCCTTGTCCTCGTTGCCGACAGCTTCCAGATACGAGATATTGCCGAGCAGCGAGTAATAGGTGCTATACTCTTGTCCGCCAAATCCAGCTAGCATTTTTACAACGGGCAGGTCAAGTACGGCTTCCGCATTGATGACAAAGGCTGTGCGCTTGCCTTTCAGACTGGAAGCGAAGTCCGTCTCTTTGGCAGACGGGTCAGCGGTCTTGCATGCATTCTTATACAGCAGTTCGTCATTGGTGGCGTACATCTGTTTGTCTCGTATGCCGAAGAATATGTTGATAGCGCGTGATTTATAGACATATTCATTCTCATTCAATTTCACGATGTCTTCGCCGCGTTTCAGTCCCAGTTCGGACTTTTTCTCATAAAGGGCTTTCAAGGGAGCGTCGTTCTTTACGCTGGCATAGGCCAGGAAAGAAGGATTGCTGTTCATGGTTACATTGATAAGGCCTATGGTCAGGTCGTTGTGGAAAGCACTGAACAAGTCTTTTACTTCAGCGGCTTTGGTAATGGAGAAATCGTTGCGGAACTGCTCATTCTCTTGCAGCACATTGTAGAACTCTTCTCCATTGATACCTATGCTGAATAGCGCCAGGGTAGATTTTGGGAAATACTTCAAGAACGTGTTTTCGATGGGACAAGTACTTTTGATTTGCTTTTCGAAAAGTGCTTTCAATTCTGTGTTCTCGGTATAGCTCTCTACTTTCAGTTCTATTTTCCCTTTTTCGAAGGAGAGACTTCCCAGCATCTTCAAGTCTTTCAGGTCGATATTGTGGGATATTCCGTAATTCAGCGGATTGGCATATGCACTCAGCAGGCTGGAAGGAGAGATGAGCATATTGATGTCTCCATCCTGCTTTTGCATTTTCTTGAAAGCGGTGTTGCTGTTGATGCTGTTTTCTCCGGTCTGTTTCAGCAAGGCGGGAATTCCTTCTTTGACTTTTTCCAGTTGTGATGTGCCGGTGTAGTTCACCACCATAAGCGTGGTAGGAGTGAAAGCGAGCAATGCCCGCTTGTTGATTTGTGCAAAACTGTAACCGTCCGCTTCTGCCACATGGCTGATTATCTGTTCTTTCTCCGTAACTTCCAGAAGCTTCAGCAAATCATCCTCACTTTGAACCTTGGCTACCATGGTGGTGTAGGGGAACGAGGGAGCGTTGAAGACATAAATCGGCGCATTGACGTCCACTCCCGATTTGGCAGGGTCTTTCAGTACAGCCTCCAATTGTTGGAAAGTAGCTGCATTCATATCGCTTTTCAAGGCATCTGTCAGCTTTTGCAGTGCTTCTTTAGTCTCTTTATCTTTGGTACCGGCCTTGTCTGCCAATGATTTTAAATTGACAGCGATGACTTGCGAGGCATCGGAAGGAATAACGTTGGTGTATTCTGGCTTTTTGGACGAACAAGCGCTTATCAGCACGATGAGCATTGCCAGTACTGAGAAGTGGAAGAATAGGTTCTTTTTCATATAGTTTTTGTTTTAGTGAGTATCATTGATTCTGTAAATTGAGGATGTGGCAGGCAACCAGTGCCGCCGTCTCTGTACGCAACCTTGATTTTCCCAAGCTGATGGGGATAAAACCGTTTTCCGTCGCCTTCCGGACTTCCTCTTCGCTGAAGTCTCCTTCAGGACCGATTAGTACGAGGGCATCCTCTCCGGGATGTACCATATCCTTCAAAAGCGGTTTTTCGCCTTCATAACAGTGGGCGATGAATTTCTGACCCGGAAAAGGCTGTGTGATGAACTTGTTGAAGTCTGTCATTTCATTCAGTTGGGGCAGGCGTGCCTTGAGCGACTGCTTGATGGCGGAAACCAGAATTTTGGAGATGCGCTCCGTCTTGATGACTTTCCGTTCCGAGAAACGGCAGTTCAGGAATGTCAGTTCGTCAAACCCAATTTCCGTCGCTTTCTCGGCAAACCACTCTGTGCGGTCCATATTCTTGGTAGGCGCCATGGCAATGTGCAGATGACCTTTCCACAAGGGGGCTTGCGGAAGGGTTTCCAGGATATTCACCAGACAGCGCTTGTTTGTAGCCGTACTGATTTCGGCACGATAAAAGCAGCCTTTTCCGTCTGTCAACATGACCTCGTCTCCAGCCTGCAAGCGCAAGACGCGTACGGCGTGTGCGGCTTCCTCTTCGGGCAGCTCTGCGTGGGCTTGTATGTCGGGGGTATAGAATACGTGCATATTACAAATTGTTCTTGAGTTGGTTAATCTGGTCTCTTAGCTGTGCGGCACGTTCATAGTCCTCTTCATCGACTGCTTTTTGCAGGGCCGTTTTCAGTATGCCTATCGTGTCTTCCTGCAGCAGTTCGTCTTTGTCCGGTTCGCTGCCTTCCATCGGGTCGATGGAACCTTCGACGGTTTTCAGACATTCTGCTTCGAGGATGTCTTCGTAGACAAAGATAGGGGCATTCATGCGCAATGCCAGGGCAACTGCGTCGCTGGTACGCGCGTCAATCCGGAGAATGGTTTCTTCGGCTTTCATATAAAGGTAAGAGTAAAATACTCCGTTGTCTACTTTATAGATAAGAATACGCATCAGTTTTACACCCAGCACTTCAAGGACGGAAGCAAATAGGTTATGGGTCAGCGGACGGGGCGGTACAATACCTTTCATCTCGATGACCATAGCTTGTGCTTCGGTGGCACCTATAATAATCGGAAGCTGGCGTTCGCCACCCACTTCACCCAGTACCAAGGCATAGGCACCCGCTTGCGCCTGGCTGTTGGAAATGTTTAGTACTTGTAGTTCTATCTTTTTCTTATTCATACCTATTAAATCAACCTGATTCTCAATCAGTTTTTCTCTATTTTCTCCGGATTATGTTTATAGCGGAATACTATTCCAAATAACAGACCAATGACTAAGGCATATCCTGCAAAGATAAACCATACCGGTGTCCAGTCGCGGCTTACCAGTCCTCCACCTTCGGCATATACCGAGAAGGCATCTACCACGGCTCCGCTGGCATAGCCTCCGATGATGGCTCCCACACCGTTCGTCATCATAAAGAACAAGCCTTGTGCGCTGGCGCGGATACTGGGATGTGCCTCCATTTCTGTAAACAGCGAGCCCGATACATTGAAAAAGTCAAATGCCATACCGTAGACAATCATTGAGAGAATGAGCATCCAGAGTCCGCTTCCCGGGTCTCCGAGGGCGAAGAGCCCGAAACGGAATACCCATGCAAACATACTAATTAACATAACACGCTTGATTCCGAAATGTTTTAGGAAGAAGGGGATGGCAAGGATAAACAACGTCTCACTCATTTGCGAGATGGAGAGCAGGATGACGGAGTGTTTCACACCGAACGAATCTGCATATTCCGGTATGGAAGCAAACGAACCCAGGAAAAGGTCACCATAGGTGTTTGTTATTTGAAGGGCGGCTCCCAGCAACATGGAGAATAGGAAGAAGATAGCCATCTTCTTGCGCTTGAACAGCACCAGTGCGTCCAGTCCGAAAGCGGAGAGCATCGTTTTTCCTTCGCTGCGCATGGGGGGGCAGGCAGGCAGGGTGAAGGCGTAAAGCCCCAGCATGGCTGCCGAGATGGCTGCCACATAGAGCTGTGCCGAACTTGCCTTGAACCCGGTAAGGTCCACAGCCCACATGGCACAGATAAAGCCTACCGTTCCCCATACACGGATGGGAGGGAAGTCTTTTATCAAATCCATCTTATATTTTTCCAATGCATTGTAGGATACGGTGTTGGCCAGAGATAGTGTAGGCATGTAAACAAGCATGTTGAGCAGCATGGCCCAGTACATGTGGTTGTATGTGGTGGCAGTTGAAGCATAAATCAGAGCACCGGCACCGATGAGGTGGAGTATGCCATAAAGGCGTTCGGCGTTTATCCATTTGTCGGCGATGATACCGGTCAGTCCGGGCATTATCAGTGAGGCTATACCCATGGTTGCAAAGATTGCTCCGATTTGTCCGCCTTCAAAATGTAACGTACCGCCCATGTAACCACCTAATGAAATCAGCCATGCTCCCCAAACGAAGAATTGCAGGAATTGCATGGCAGTGAGTCGGAATTTGATGCTCATAATATTAGCTTTTTATATTTTAAATTATGTAATAGATGCAAATGTACAATGAGACTAGGAGAAAAACAAGTTCTGTACGGCTTTTTCTTCAACGAAAGAGATTAATGAGGGATGGATTTTGGGAAGGAATGTATTATAAAAAAAGAAGGGTATCTATCCCAGACACCCAATCTTTATTAACCTTAAATCTAATACCATGAAAAACACAGTGCAAATATACACGGTTTATGTTATATAACATGCTGTTTTGGCGTATTTCTGCTTTTTATTAACTCTATTTAAGAAAAGCAGGCTAACAAAGCCTGCTTTTTCCTTTATTCTACATATAGAACCAGTCCTTTCAGGTATTCCCCTTCCGGATGATAGATGCTGACCGGGTGGTCGGCAGGTTGCGTCAGTTGGTGCAGGATGCGTACGCTGCGGCCGGACATGGCAGCGGCTGTGAACACGGCGGTGCGGAAGTTTTCTTTGCTGACGGCTTGCGAACACGAGAATGTGAAGAGGATGCCGCCGGGCTTGATTTTCTCGAAAGCCTTGACGTTCAGTTTGCGGTAGCCTTGCAGGGCATTGCGCAGAGCATCGCGGTGCTTGGCAAAAGCAGGAGGGTCAAGAACTATCAGGTCGTATTGGTCGCCCATGCGGTCAAGGTATTTGAAGGCATCTTCTGCATAGGCGGCATGGCGGGTGTCACCCGGGGAGGTCAGGTCGAAGGTGGACAATGTAAGTTCAGTTCGATGTTCTTGTTGGTCAAGTCGATGGCTTTGGCGGAGCTGTCCACGGAATGTACCAGTTTGGCGTCTCCACGCATAGCATATACGGAGAAGCCGCCGGTATAGCAGAACATATTCAGTACGCTGCGGCCTTTGGCATAGCGTTCCAGTAGCGAACGGTTCTCGCGTTGGTCTACGAAGAAACCGGTTTTTTGGCCTTTCAGCCAGTCGATGTGGAACTTTAGGCCGTACTCCATGGCTACATTGTCCGTGCTGCCGCCTTTCAAGAAACCATTCTCCGGATAGAGGTCGGCCTTGAAGGGAAGGGTCGTCTCCGATTTGTAATAGATATTGTCAATCTGGCTGCCCATCACTTCGGTAAGGGCATCGGCAATGGCCATGCGGTCGAGGTGCATGCCGGCAGAATGTGCCTGCATCACTGCGGTACGGGCATAAATGTCGATAACCAGCCCCGGCAGGTTGTCTCCCTCCCCGTGCACCAGGCGATAGGTGTTGTTTGTCGGGTTTCCGGCTATGCCGATACTGCGGCGCATGTCGTATGCTATGCTGAGTTTGCGTTTCCAGAAGTCCGCATTGATTTCTTCTTCTTGACGGAAGGTCAGTACGCGTACGGCGATACTGCCAATCTGAAAATGCCCTTTGGCTATGAATTCCTTTTTGGACGTGTAGATTTCAACAACTTCCCCTTCTTCGGGCTCTCCGTCGAAATGTGCGATGGCGCCGGAAAACACCCACGGGTGAAAACGCTTTAATGACTCCTCTTTATTGGGTTTAAGGTATACTTTGTACATATATATATATATAATGTGATTAATGTGGTAATCTGATAATGTGCATCACATTACCACATTATTATTGGCTTCTATCTCAAAATCTCCTGTCCGTTTCAGTTCTTGCAGCCTGTTGTAGATGTTGAGGCATGCCCAAGCATCGGTGGCGGCATACAGTTTCTGCGGTTCGGTCAAGGTTTCGGCTTCCCAGTTGGAAAGGCGCTGGCTTTTCGAAATCTTTTCCCCGAAGAGGATGGCGTATATCTTCTGCAGGCTTTTGTCCTGGATGCCGAAAGCGCGGACATATTCCTGCAATTCGATGCAGGCATGCTGTTCGAAGGGCGCGCGTTTGTGCAGCATCATGAAGTCGTCCCGCAAGGAAAGGCCTACTTTCGTTACGCTTGGGTTTTCCAGCAATGTGATAACCGGCAGAGTCAGTCCCGTCAGGTTGAGGCGGAACAGAAAGCAATGTTCCTCTGAGGAAATCTGCAGCAGGGCCACCTTGTGTATCTGTCCTTTTGTGAACGATGGACGGGTTTCGCTGTCTATGCCCAGCAACGGGCAGGACTTCAGATAGGCGACTGCCTTCTCCGCTTCCCACGGTGTCTGTACGACATGTATCTGTCCCGGAAAGGCGGCTTTGGGCAGGTCTTTCACTGTTTCTTTATCTATTGTTCTTTTGATAACCATAATTTAATATTCAAAGTCTGCGGTTTCCTCCTCTTCATCCTCGCCTTGCGCATACTTCACCTCGTGCAGGGCACGCAGGGTGTTGACAAGCTTTTGTCCCCAATGGAGGCGGAAGTTTTCCTGGCAGATGGCAAGCGAATCGTTCATCGTCTCGTTGAAACCCAGCTGGAATACGAAGATAAAGTCCTTGATGTCCTGGTATATGTCGGCCAAGTCTTCGGAAATGTTCCTGGTGATGGGCTGGTCACTATACTTCATGTCAGATACGAATACGTCCAGGTAGTCGTCTTTCTCGGCCAGGATATTGGCGAGGTTCATGCGGAGTACCTCATAGGTCTCTTCGGTGACGAATGTTTCCGGCGCCTCGTCTCCTATGGTTTCGCACTCGGGCAGCATGGAGGCCTTCAGGTAGAGCAGCGGAAGTATTTTTAAGGAGGTATCGACGAACGCGGAACGTTTCACCCCTTCCGCTTGTTCCAGAAACTTGCAAAACTCGGCGGCTACGGTCACAAACTCTACGGCATTCCGGTCGAATATCACTTGACTTTCTTTTTTCATATCTTCTTGATTTGAAACGCAAAGGTACGAAAAAGGTTTGAAAGCATTACTGCATAAGCTTTTTTTTGTTACTTTTGCGTCATTGTACGGATATTAGCAGAATACATTATGGTCAAAAAAAATACAACCAAAGATACGGAACACTCTATCTCTTTTTTCGGAAAGGCAGCTGCTGTCTTAAAGAATGAAACCGTTCATTTTGTTGCCGGTCTGATACTGGTAATCTTTTCGGTTTATCTGCTGCTGGCCTTTTCGTCTTTCTTCTTTACGGGGGCGGCAGACCAGAGCATTATAGATTCGGGTAATGCGCAGGAACTGATTTCCACGCATAACGGCGTGAAGAACTATGCCGGTTCGCGTGGGGCGCAGCTTGCCAGTTATTTGATAAACGATTGCTTCGGCATCTCTTCCTTTTTCATCTTGGTGTTTCTGGCTGTAGCCGGATTAAAGCTGATGCGTGTCCGCGTGGTACGTTTGTGGAAGTGGTTCATAGGATGCTCCCTGCTGCTGATTTGGTTCTCGATATTCTTCGGGTTCGTGTTTGTGGACCAATATAAGGACTCTTTCCTCTATTTGGGCGGCATGCACGGATATAATGTCAGCAACTGGCTGGTGTCTCAAGTGGGAGTGCCGGGGTTGTGGATGATACTGCTGGTTACTGCTATATGCTTCCTTATTTATCTGAGTGCACGTACCGTTATCTGGTTGAGAAAACTTTTCAGTCTCAGTTTCCTGAAACATAAAGAAAAGGCGGAACGCAAATCCGGTGAAGCTCCGGAAGAGTTTACAGATTCCTGGACTGTAAAGGGGAAGAAATCGCCGGTAATGGCGGAAACGGCTTCTGATGCGGGAAGAGAAGAAGAAACGAAGGCTTCGGAAGAAGCCGGAAAAGAAGAGAAGGATGAGGATGCTCATGAGATAATGCTCGACCTGGGAGATGCCGCAACGCATAAAGCCTCACTTGCCAAAGAAAAAGAAGAAGACGAAGTGCTTATGACGATTGAGACTCCGCCGTCCGATACCGTTTCTGCCATTCCGGCATCGGGACGGCAAGAGGAAAAAGGTCCTGTCTTTGAGGTGGAGACAGTGGAGGATGAAGAGTATCGCGGTCCGGAAATAGAGCCGTATAACCCTTGTCTTGACTTGGAAAACTATCATTATCCGACCATTGACCTGATGAAGCATTATGACAATGCCGAACCGACCATCGATATGGCAGAGCAGAATGCCAATAAGGATAAGATTATCAATACGCTGCGCAGCTTCGGTATCGAAATCAGTACCATTAAGGCTACGGTGGGCCCTACGGTGACGCTGTATGAGATTACGCCGGAACAGGGTGTCCGTATCTCCAAGATACGCGGTTTGGAAGATGATATCGCACTCAGCCTTTCCGCGCTGGGCATCCGTATCATTGCTCCGATACCGGGAAAGGGAACAATCGGTATTGAAGTGCCTAATTCCAATCCGAAGATTGTCTCGGGCCAGAGCATCATCGGCAGTAAGAAGTTTCAGGAGTCTACGTACGACCTGCCTATTGCATTGGGTAAGACCATTACCAATGAGGTCTTTATGGTGGATTTGTGTAAAATGCCCCACGTGCTCGTGGCGGGTGCTACCGGTCAGGGTAAGTCTGTCGGGTTGAATGCCATCATTACTTCCCTGCTCTATAAGAAGCATCCCGCGGAACTGAAGTTCGTGCTGGTGGACCCGAAGAAAGTGGAGTTCAGTATCTATTCGGTGATAGAACATCATTTCCTTGCCAAGCTGCCCGACGGTGAGGATGCCATTATAACGGATGTTACCAAGGTTGTACAGACTTTGAACTCTATCTGTATCGAAATGGACACCCGTTACGACCTGCTGAAAGCTGCACATGTGCGTAATATCAAAGAATACAACGAGAAGTTTATCAACCGCCGCCTGAATCCGGAAAAGGGACATAAGTTCATGCCGTATATCGTGGTGGTGATTGATGAGTTCGGCGATTTGATTATGACAGCCGGTAAGGATGTGGAACTGCCTATTGCCCGTATCGCCCAGTTGGCGCGTGCCGTAGGTATACACATGATTATTGCTACCCAGCGTCCTACGACGAATATCATTACGGGTACGATTAAGGCCAACTTCCCGGCACGTATCGCTTTCCGGGTGTCGGCTATGGTGGACTCCCGTACCATCCTCGACCGGCCGGGAGCCAACCAGTTGATCGGTCGCGGCGATATGCTGTTCCTGCAAGGTGCGGACCCGGTTCGTGTGCAGTGCGCGTTTATCGATACGCCGGAAGTGGCGGAGATAACGAAGTTCATAGCCCGTCAGCAGGGGTATCCCACTGCATTCTACCTGCCTGAGTATGTGGATGAAAATGCAAACGGCGATTTGGGCGATGTGGATATGGGACGTCTTGACCCGCTGTTTGAAGATGCCGCCCGGCTGATAGTGTATCAGCAGCAAGGTTCCACTTCGCTTATCCAGCGTAAATTTGCCATCGGTTATAACCGTGCGGGGCGTATTATGGACCAGTTGGAGAAAGCCGGGATTGTAGGCCCGGCGCAAGGCAGTAAAGCGCGTGAGGTGTTCTGCGTGGATATAACGGACTTGGAAACGCGTTTGAACAATTTGTAACAAATCAACGTTTGAAGTACATGAAAATCAACAGTCTTTTATTTACAGTCTGGATGCTTTTCCTGACTATCCCTATGGTTGCACAGCAGCCGGATGCCAGAGATATACTTGACCGTGCGGCAGATGCTTTCCGCAGGGAAGGTGGGGTCAAAATCACTTTCTCCGTCCGTGCGCCTGAAGGGAATACGAACGGTTCCATCCGTTTGAAAGGCGATAAATTTCTGCTGGAGACGGAAGGAGTGACGACATGGTTCGACGGACGCACACAGTGGAGTTATCTTGCTTCGAGCGATGAGGTTAATGTTTCCGAACCCACTCCCGAAGAGTTGCAGAGCATCAATCCTTATTTGTGGTTGTCGCTTTATAAGCAGGATTATAAGCTGAAAGTGGCTAAAACCGGCAATGCTTCGGATGATACGGCTTATAAAGTGGTGATGAACGCTACCAAACGCAGCCAGGATATGCAATGTATTATCCTGTATATAGAAAAAGGTTCGTTCCGCCCGTTAAAACTGAGTATGGTTCAGCGGGGCAGCAAAGATGCGGCAGTAGTGTTCATAAATTCCTATCAGACGGGCAAGAACTATGATGACAGCCTTTTTGTGTTTGACAGGAAAGCATATCCTACAGCGGAATTGGTTGATTTAAGATGATAAACGTTACTAATAAAAAAGAATAATATGGAAGCAGAAAAAGTAAAGTGTTTAATTATAGGTTCCGGTCCTGCCGGATATACCGCAGCTATCTATGCTGCACGTGCCAATCTTTCTCCGGTGCTTTATGAGGGGCTTCAACCCGGCGGACAGTTGACCACCACCACCGATATCGAGAATTTTCCCGGTTATCCGGAAGGCATCAGCGGTACGCAGATGATGGAGGATTTGCGCAAACAGGCTGAACGCTTCGGTGCGGACTTGCGTTTCGGCGTGGCTACGGCTGACGATTTGAGTAAGTCTCCCTATAAGATAACCATTGATGAAGAAAAGGTTATTGAAGCGCAAACTATTATTATTGCAACCGGAGCCGCCGCTAAATATTTAGGATTGGAAGATGAAAAGAAGTATGCAGGCATGGGTGTCAGTGCTTGCGCTACTTGTGACGGTTTCTTCTATCGCAAGAAGGTTGTAGCGGTAGGCGGTGG
>OGUP01001759.1_pt1 | contig 11683 bp, 9 predicted proteins | sample 1553661 | NCBI WGS metagenome assembly OGUP01 (sample SAMEA2580026, study PRJEB22360) | human gut metagenome | biome: human gut; feature: human-associated habitat; material: faeces | place: Denmark | collected 2008/2010
CACTTTTAAAAGGAGGCAGGAAAGTATGGTTAGAAAAGGCAGAAGAAAAGAATTTGGAAAATTCACAAAGAAGATTGCAGCAGTAGGTTTGGCACTTGCAATGACAGTTTCAACAGCTATACCAACATATGCATATTATGGATTTTCCGGAGAGTTTACCAGAAGTGAACGTTTAACTCAGACAAGAGTTACCTCAACATTTTCAGAGAACGAATTAGGAGTCGTTAACTTTGAAACAACATGGGGTGACAAAAAGGCTAACATAGCAAGTATGGATGAGTATATTGAAGAGGCAGACAAGAAGGGAGTAAAAGTTTTAGTTTTCCCTGAAATGTGTGTAACAGGATATGTTTCATCAAGTGATCCAACATCAACTGAATATAAATGGGCAGTTGAAAGTGCAGAAACGAAGGACGGAGAAACAGCTTCTCATTTTGCAAAAATAGCAGATGAAGATGATATGTGGATTATATATGGTGCAACGGAAACAATTGAAAAGGATGGAAAAATTGATAAGAATCATGCGTATAATTCAGCTTTTGTTTGTTCACCGGATGGAGATGTGACAACTTATCAGAAGATTACACCGGTTGAAGGTTCATGGTGTACATCAGGCGACACACCGGTAATTGTAGATGCAGGTGAATATGGAAAATTAGGCATTAGTATTTGTTATGATACATATTCAACACCTGAACTTGAAAGATATTATTCAGCAATGGGATGCAATATCCTGATTAATCCAACAGCTACGGGAGGTGGCTGGAGTCAGAGTAATATGTCAGCATGGGAAGAATATTACAAAGTCAGACTTGAAAGCATTGCTTCGAGAGATGGATTCCTTATATTAAGTTCAGATTTGGTTGGAATGAATGAAACACCAAGTAATCCTTCTAAATTCCCTGGTGGTAGTATTATTATGAACGCAGTGTTTAACGGACCTTCATATTTGGCAGGTGCAGATGATGATTCAAATATTATTACAAATCAGGAAGGACTTCTTACAAACAGTAAATCAGTTAGGGCATCAACAGGTTCTACATGTTCTAATGAAGATTTTAATCCTGAATTATATGTTGATTTATATAGTGAATTAGCTGACAAGATGGAAGAAAACGGTGGAGTTCTAAGATATAGTGCAAATACAACAGCTTCAACTAAGGGACCAAAGGCAGCAGTTGTTAATATGACAGGTTATTGGGGCAATAAGACAAAGACAATTGCAAAGATGAAAGAATACATAGAAGAAGCCGGAAAGAAGGGCGTAGACATTTTAGTTTTCCCTGAAACAGTATTAACAGGTTATGGATATTTACAGCCGTCACAGGATCCGTTCTATCAGAAGTTTGGAGTATCTATGCAGGTTTATACAGCTGAAACAATTCCGGGAACTACAACAAATGAACTTTCAAAATATGCAAAGAAATACAATATGTACATTATCTTTGGTATGACTGAAAAAGATGAAGCGGGAACAATAAAAGATAACGGTGTTGAAAAAGTATATAACTCAGCAGCAATTCTTTATCCTGATGGAAGAATCGATTCTTATCAGAAGATTCATCGAGCAGGTCAGGAAAATAAATGGTCAGTAACAGGTAAAACACCTAAGATTATTGAAACAAAATGGGGCAAGATTGGTGTTGATATATGTAGGGACGGACATTTTTATCCCGAACTTGGACGTTATTATGCAGCAATGGGATGCACAATGTTTATCCATCCTACAGCAACAACAGGAAATGCATGGTATAGGTCAACAAGAATCGGTTCATATGTAGACCGTGATGGAATGGCAGCAATTACATGTAACTTACTTGGCGGTGATGGTATTTATGTGGCAGACGGAGCTTACACATACAGTCCTGACGATATTGATGAAAATGGTGATTTCGTTGGTGGCTCAGCAATACCTGAAACAATTTATAATCAGAATGAAATTGAAGATGATCCATACTGGAATAGCAAAAACTGGCTTGGAACAGGTGGTGTATTTAACAGCACAAGTTTTATAGCAACAAAAGGTTCAACAGCTTCAACAGCATTAAAGCCAAGAATTAACTATAACGGCACAGGTGCATATTCAGAAGGCTTCGAAGAAAGAGGTAATACAAGTCCGCTTGGTCTTGAAATAGCTGATATGGACCTTACAGGAACAGGCTTTAGCGGAACAGAGTCAACATTTAAGCCGGCATTATATGCTAAACTATATGATAAACTTGCAACATTATATCGCGGTGGTTATGTATCAAAAATAAAAGATAAAGATAATAGTGGCACAACACCGGAAACAACAACACCGGAAACAACAACTGCAAAAGATTCTGCAACAAAGACTACAGAACCAAAGACTACAGAAAACAAAAAGGTAGTAACAACCACTGTAACAGTGAACAAAACTTTGGTTAAGAAGGCTACAAAAGTTAGGGCTTCTGCAAAGACAAAAATTTATGTTAAGAAAGTTGTAGGTGCAGCTAAGTATCGGGTACAGGTATCAGCTACAAAGAACTTTAAAAAGATTTTGGCAACTAAAACATCAACGAAGGCAACATTTACAATTAAAAACAGTAAGCTTAAAAACAAGAAAGTTTTATATGTAAGAGTAAAAGTTGCAAAGAAAGTAAATAACAAATTAGTTTACAGTAAGTGGTCAGCTTCAAAGAAAGTTGTAATAAATAAAAAATAATTAACAAGTAAATTAGTACAAAAAACTTTATAAAAATCTAATAAAAAGCGTCTTATGTGAGAAAAAATCATATAAGGCGTTTTTTTTCGACAAAATAAATTCAAAAGAGTTAAGTTATATGATAGAATAAAGAGTATTTATTAATACAGAGGAGATTAAAGTATGGGGACTAAAGAAAAAAATAAAAAAGGTTTAAGCATTGCAAAGGTTTATTTATCAAAGCAGATTTTAATAATATTATGCATTGTGGCAGTGGTTCTTGTTGCGTGGTTTGGCACAAGGAAGGTTGTTTCAATTGACAATAAGACTACTAAATTAGGTTTTGAGAATATTGGAGAACTTGCAACTCAGGAAGCATATTGTACTGAAGTTAATGTTACAGATGAGTCAAAGCAGTTATTTGGAATCGACATTCCTTTTACTCAGAGCAAGTATATTTACAGTTATGATGTAAATGTTAAGGCAGGAATTGATTTTGACCAGATTGACTGGAGCGTAAAGGATAAGACCATAACGGTTAAAGTTCCAAAGGCTAAGATTCTAAGCTGTGAACTTAATAAGGATTCTTTTAAGGTATATCACGAACAAGAAAGCATATTCACAAAGATTACTTTAAAAGATAACAATGAGGCAATGAGCAAGCTTAAGGAGAATGCCAAGAAGGATGCAGAAAGCAATGGACTTCTTGAAAATGCCGAAAAGAATGCCAAGACTATCATAAAAGGTTTTATTGAAAAAGTTTATGATAGTAGTGAGTATGAAATTAAGTTTGTTGAAAAATAATATTAAAAAGCTAAAAAAAACTATCAAAAATAGCATAAAAAATTAATAATGAAATTAGCATAAAACTAGTATTAAAGTTTGGATTAGGAGATAAATATGAGTGAAAAAGTAAGAAAACACATAATCTTCTATGGAAGAGTTCAGGGGGTAGGATTTAGATATTATTCAGTATATAAATCCAGACAGCTTGGGCTTACAGGCTGGGTTAGAAATTTGTATGATGGAACTGTTGAAATGGAAGTTCAGGGAGAACAGCAGGTTATAGATCAGTTAATTGTTTTTCTTCAAAATCAGAGATTTATAATGATAGAAGATATGGACATTAAGAAGATTCCTGTTGTGGATGACCATGATTTTTACGAGAGGTAACAACATTGATTATATGGATTGTTAACTGCTTTGCACTATAACAATCTGTCCTAATATTTGCATATTGTGAAGTTTATGCTTCATTGTATGTTAGTATTGGAACACTGTAATCAATATAATTATATATAAAATGATGATAGATGAGGTTAAGGTTTTGAAAAAAGGATTTGATAATGAGAAGTATTTAAAGATGCAATCAGAACACATTAAGGAAAGAATTGCACAGTTTGGAAACAAGTTGTATTTGGAGTTTGGCGGTAAGCTTTTTGATGATTATCATGCATCAAGAGTATTGCCTGGATTTGAGCCTGACTCAAAGTTACAGATGTTATTACAGTTAAAAGACCAGGCAGAAGTTGTAATTGTTATTAGTGCTGAAGACATTGAAGAAAATAAGATTCGTGGAGATTATGGAATTACATATGACATGGATGTTTTAAGACTTATTGATGAATTTCAGTCAGTAGGGCTTTTTGTTGGCAGTGTTTGTCTTACAAAGTTTGCAGGACAGCCGGCAGCAGAATTATTTATGAAGAGATTAGAAGAACTTGGAATTAAGTCATACAAGCATTATAAGATTCCTGGATATCCAAGTGATGTTAACTTTATTGTTAGTGATGAAGGTTACGGAAAGAATGATTATATTGAAACTGAAAGACCACTTGTTGTTATAACAGCACCAGGTCCTGGAAGTGGAAAGATGGCTACATGTCTTTCACAGTTATACCATGAACATAAAAGAGGAATTAATGCAGGATATGCTAAGTTTGAAACATTTCCTATTTGGAACATTCCATTAAGACACCCTGTTAACCTTGCTTATGAGGCAGCAACAGCAGATTTAAATGATGTTAACATGATTGACTCATTCCATTTGGAAGCATATGGAGAGACAACTGTAAACTATAACAGAGACCTTGAAATTTTCCCTGTTGTTAATGCAATGTTTGAATTGATTTCAGGTAAGAGTCCATACAAATCACCTACAGATATGGGGGTTAATATGGCAGGAAATTGTATCTTTGATGATGAAGCTTGTTGCAAGGCTTCAAAACAGGAAATTATCAGAAGATATTATCAGGCTCTTTGTGAAAAGAGAAGAACAGGAAGTACAAAAAATAATATTTCTAAGTTAGAAATTCTTATGAAACAGGCTGAAATTACACCACAGGATAGAGAAGTGGCAGTTGTGGCTCTTAATAAAGAAAAAGAAACTGACAACAAGCCGGCTGTAGCAATTGAACTTCCTGACGGAAAGATTGTTACAGGTCGCACAACTGACCTTTTAGGTGCATCAGCAGCAGCTTTGCTTAATGCTCTTAAGGCACTTGGTAATATTGATGATGAAGTAGAATTAATTGAAAAAGAAGCAATTGAACCTATTCAGACATTGAAGACTAATTATCTTGGAAGCAAGAACCCACGTCTTCACACAGATGAAATTTTAATTGCATTGTCATCAACAGCAGCTCACAATGAAAATGCAAAGAAGGCTATGGGAGAATTAACTAAGCTTAAGGGATGTGACGCACATTCAACAGTTTTATTGTCATCAGTAGATGAAACTACATTTAAAAAATTAGGAATGCAACTTACTTGTGAGCCTAAATATGAAGAAGATGGTAGAAAATATCATAAACACTAACAAATAGTTCATAGAATATTCAAAATATGATATGAAATATTTGGTATAATATTTTGATGTGAAGGTATTTAAGAAAACGGATTGTAGATTTAGGTATATGGCAATCTGAAATTTAATATAGGGGTTTTTAACTGATAAGGAGAACTTATGAAGAATAGAACATCAAAAGACAATACAATAGTAAGAAAAAAAGTTCAGACAAGAAGATTTAATGCAGATATCAGATATGGTTTAAACAGTGATCAGGTTAATGAATATTTTGAGAATGGTTGGTCTAACGAGCCGGTTGAACCGCCGTCAAAAACTGTTCCGGAAATTATAAAAAGTAATCTGTTTACGTATTTTAACTTAGTATTTGCAGTTCTTGCGGCGCTGTTAATTTTGGCAGGTTCATTCCGTAATTTAACTTTTTTGCCGGTTATTCTGGCAAACTTGTTTATCGGTATTATTCAGGAAATAAGAGCAAAGAATACTTTGGATAAGTTATCAGTATTAAATGCCCCAAAGGCTTTAGTTGTTAGAGAAGGAAGACAGTTTAGTATTCCTGCGGAAGAACTGGTCCTTGACGATATAGTTATTTTTAAGGCAGGAAATCAGATTTGTGCCGATGCCATTGTTGTAGATGGCGAAGTTTCAGTTAATGAGTCATTGCTTACAGGTGAATCTGATGAAATATCAAAGAAGCCCGGCGATGAATTAATGTCAGGAAGTTTTATTGTTTCAGGTGAATGTTATGCAAGACTTGACAAGGTTGGCGAGGATTCATATATATCAAAGTTAACACTTGAAGCTAAGGCAATGAATAGTGAAGAACAGTCCGAAATGATTAGAGTTCTTGACAAATTAGTTGGAGTAGTGGGTATATTGATTATTCCAATTGGACTATTACTTTTTGGACAGCAGTTTTTCTTTTCGGGAGCATCTTTTAGCAAGAGTATAACATCTATGGTTGCTGCTGTTATTGGAATGATACCGGAAGGGTTGTATTTGCTGGCCAGTGTTGCTCTTGTTGTAAGTGTTATGCGACTTGCATCAAAGAAAGTTCTTGTGCATGACATGAAATGTATAGAAACCCTTGCAAGAGTTAATGTTTTGTGTGTTGACAAAACAGGGACAATTACAGAGAATACAATGGAAGTTAACGGAGAGATTCCAATGGATGGATACGACAGTCAGTCCATGGCTCCATTAAAGCAGATTATTAGTGATTTTGCTTCGGCAATGTCTAGTGATAATATTACTATGAAGGCTATGAAGGATTACTTTAATAAGCCTTCAGGTAGAAAAGCAGTGTCAGTAAGTCCTTTCTCGTCACAGTTTAAATATTCAGGAGCAGCCTTTGAAGATGGAAGCTATGTTCTTGGTGCACCTGAGTTCGTGTTAAGAGAGGATTATGACAATTATAGAGAGCAGATTGAACAGTATAGTTCAGAAGGATACCGAGTTCTTGTATTTGGTATTTATGACGGAGTTATTGACGGTAAAGCATTAACAGGAAAGGTTACACCTCTAGGCTTGGTATTTTTGTCTAACCCTATTAGAAAAGAAGCACCTGAAACATTTAAGTATTTTGAAAATCAGGGTGTGGAAATAAAGGTTATATCAGGTGATAATCCTGTAACTGTTTCTCAGGTTGCGTTGCAGGCAGGAATAGCAAATGCAGACAATTATATAGATGCATCAACCCTTACAACAGATGAGGCAATTGAAGATGCAGTATTAAGATATACAGTATTTGGCAGAGTTACACCTGACCAGAAACGTAAATTTGTCAGAGCCCTTAAGAAAGCAGGTAGAACTGTGGCAATGACAGGTGATGGTGTAAACGATGTTTTGGCACTAAAGGATGCAGACTGCTCAGTAGCAATGGCATCAGGAAGTGATGCGGCAGCACAGGCGTCACAGCTTGTTTTGTTAGATTCTAACTTTGCCTGTATGCCATCAGTTGTAATGGAAGGAAGAAGAGTTGTAAATAACATTGAACGTTCAGCAAGTTTGTTTCTTGTTAAAAATATTTTCTCATTCCTTTTATCACTATTTTCTGTATGCTTTATGATAAATTATCCATTGGAGCCATCACAGATTTCGCTGATTAGTATGTTTACAATAGGTGTTCCGGCATTTTTCCTTGCCCTACAGCCTAATAAAAACATCATTCAGGGACACTTCCTATCCAATGTGCTTATAAAAGCATTGCCGGCAGGTATTACAGATTTCCTTGTTGTAGGAGCACTTGTAGTATTTGGTCAGGTATTTGAAGTAGGTGAGACTGATATATCAACAGCCTGCACAATGTTACTTGCAATAGTAGGATTTGTAATTCTTTATAACATTAGTAAGCCTATGAATGCACTTCGCTGGTGTGTTTGGGGCGGATGTATTGTAGGACTTTTAGGTTGCAGTATTTATCTTGGAGATTTATTTGCAATGCGCGGTATGTCTACGAAATGCATTATGTTATTTGTGGTATTTGCCATAATTACAGAACCGGCATTAAGATATAGTACAATATTAATCGAAAAGATTGGTCGAAAGATAGTAGGCTGGATTGAAAAACGAAGAAAAGCAAAAATTATAAAATAAATTAGGATAAGGACTTCGTGTATTCGGGGTCCTTATTATATTATGAAAGTATACGATTACATCAAATAGTTGAGTTATAACAATATGTGTAATTAATGAAGGAGAGGGATAAAATATGGATGAAATGGTTGTTTTATTAATACCGTTGCTTGGAACAACCCTAGGTGCGGCAATGGTATTTTTTATGAAAGACAATATTAATGCAAAGATTGAAAAGACTCTACTTGGTTTTGCAGCAGGAGTTATGATTGCGGCAAGCGTATGGTCACTTCTTATTCCGGCAATTGATATGTCTAAGGAACAGGGGAGAATAGCCTGGCTTCCTGCAGCTGTAGGCTTTATGCTTGGAATTTTGTTTTTACTTTTAATTGACAGCATTGTGCCACATTTACATTTGGACAGCGATAAGCCGGAGGGTGTAAAGAGTAAATTTTCAAAAACAACAATGATGATGTTTGCAGTTACAATTCACAACATTCCTGAGGGAATGGCAGTGGGTGTAGCGTATGCAGGAGCGATTATGGGACATAGCAAGTTAAGTCTTACTGCAGCTGTTGCATTGTCAATAGGTATTGCAATACAGAATTTTCCGGAAGGTGCCATTATTTCAATGCCTCTAAAGGGACAGGGAATGAGTAAGATGAGGGCATTTAAGTGTGGGTTCCTTTCAGGTGTTGTAGAACCTATAGGTGCATTTATAACTATACTTCTTACATCAAAGATTATTGTAATATTGCCATATCTTTTGGCATTTGCAGCAGGTGCAATGATTTATGTTGTAATAGAAGAATTAATTCCTGAGTCACAGTCAGGTGAGCATACTAATATAGGAACAATAGGTGCAGCAATTGGATTTGTTCTTATGATGATACTTGATGTGGCGTTAGGTTGATAAATGTGCTAAAATATACTGACGGTGTTAAAAATTGATAGGGTTCATTAGTTACATATTAATCAAAATTGAGACGAGGAGAAATATTATGAGAAAATCAAAAAAAGTTTTATCGGTTATTCTTAGTTTATCAATGGCATTTAGTATGTCACTTATACAGCCAAATTATCAGGTAAAGGCTGATAACAGTTATTCAGTTTTGGATGCTAATGACAATGGAAAAGAAGAGGGTGCGAAAGTTACACCTATTGATATTAGTTCAGGAAAAGTTCAGATAGACTGGTCTAATGTTAAGGATAGTTATGAGTTTGTTGGAAAGAGAATAACTCCAATAGTGTTATTATCTTATAAAGGAAAGAATTTAAATCCTATGGCTGATTATACAGTTACGTACAAGAATAATTTTTATCCGGGCAAGGTAACTATGATTATTAAGGGAATTGATGGTTATACAGGACAGATAACAAAGGAATTTCAAATTGTAAAAAAAGAAATAGGCAATGTAACTATTAGAACAGAATTCGAAAATAAACAATTGAAAATTACTGTCAATAATGGTAGTTACGCGATGACAAAAGGAACTGATTATGATTATACTGTAGAAACAGATGTAAAGGGGAAGATTACAATTACTTTCACAGGATTAGGTGATGATTATACAGGAACCTATGTTAGAACAATTGAGGCAGAAGACAATCCTAATGCGCCTAAAGAAACAGAAACTATTAAGGTTTCAAAGGCAAAGGTTACATATGCCAAAAACAAAAAAGGCAAAAAGATTAGTCTTAAGTGGGCTAAGATTTCTAAAGTTACAGGATATAATGTAAGATATGCCACAACAAAGAAAAAGCTTAAAAAAGCTAAGGTTAAAAACATAAAAACCAATACTCCAAAATACACTATTAAAAAACTTAAAAAGAAGAAATATTATGTTCAGGTAAGAGCATATAGAACTGTTAATGGTAAGAAGATTTATGGTGACTGGAGCAAGGTTAAAAGTGTTAAAGTAAAGAAGTAATGAATTAGACATAGAGCTATAATGAAATGATATTGATAAATGTATGGAAAGTAAAATATAATCATTGTAGCAACTGGGAAACGAGAGATTAAGCAGAAAATGAAAGAGAAACATTTAGACAATTTTGTAAAAGGACTAAAAAATGGTATTCCAATAGCATTGGGTTATTTTGCAGTAGCATTTACACTTGGAATACAGGCAAAGAATGCAGGAATAACGGCATTTCAGTCAGCAGTGGCAAGTTTTGGATTGCATGCCTCGGCGGGGGAATATATTGCATTTACTCTTTTTGGGGCCAACGCAACCATTTTTGTAATGGTAATGATGGAGGTTGTCGCCAATGCCAGATATCTTTTAATGTCCTGTGCGTTAAGCCAGAAGATTCCTGCAGACACCCCAATATGGAAAAGACTTATAATGGGATATTTTATAACAGATGAAATATTTGGAGCTTCAATATCTGTAGCAGGAAAGCTTGATCCTTATTATACTTTTGGACTTGCGGCAGTTGCTTCACCGGCATGGTGTGTAGGTACGGCGCTAGGTGTTTTGATGGGCAACGCATTGCCAATCAGAGTTGTAAGTGCTTTAAGTGTAGGTCTTTATGGTATGTTTATGGCATGCATAATTCCTGAGGGGAAAAAGAACAAAATAGTAGCAGGAGTAATAGTTGTAAGCTTTGTTTTAAGTTACATATTTAATACACTTTCTGTTTTTGCAGGAATTTCATCAGGTGTAAAGATTATGATTTTGACTGTTATTATTTCATTAGCAGCAGCAATATTATTTCCGGTAAAGGAGGAAGAAAATGCATAACATATATATATGTCTTCTTGCAATGGCTATTGCAACCTATGCAATCAGAGTGCTTCCGTTAACATTAATTAGAAAAGAAATTACAAATAAATACATAAAGTCATTTCTGTATTATGTGCCTTATGTAACATTGGCGGTAATGACATTTCCGGCAATCCTTACAGCCACACAGAGTATGTGGTCAGGTCTGATTGCATTAATGGGTGCGATTCTTTTGGCTTGGAAAGGTGGAAATCTTTTTCAGGTTGCAATAGTAAGTTGTGCGTTGGTATTTATTGTGGAATTGATAATTGTTTAAGAAGCAAATAATTTATAGAAGAGTAGGTTTTATAAAAATATGACTGTGTCAAAGAAGTCATATTTTATTAAAGAAAGCATAGTTATTAAGGAAAGCGGGTTCGTTATGACAAGAATAGAAAAGAAAGAAAACAAGAAATCATTAACACATATAAAAGAGAAGAAAACGATACTGGATCATCAGAAGTACAAATCGCTCTTTTAACAGAAAGAATTAATGAATTAACAGAACACTTAAAAGTACATGTTAAAGATAATCATTCAAGAAGAGGATTATTAAAAATGGTTGGTAAAAGAAGAAATTTACTAAACTACCTAGCAAAAAAAGATGTACAAAGATATAGAGACATCGTTGAAAAATTAGGATTAAGAAAATAATTTCATATAAGAGCCTATGCAAAACAAAAGATTTAGCATAGGCTTTTTGTGGAAAAAGTCAACACATAGGGACAAATCTAAAAAAATAAAAAATCAACCAATTTAACAACGTCATCCAATGGTTGAAAAAAGAGCCAAGAATTTAGGTAAGTAGCTTGTATAATGTGCTGGATATCACACAAATATTTATAACTAGATATTAATATTCAAGAAAAA